>Ga0272442_10000232_pt1 | contig 93686 bp, 108 predicted proteins | sample SSMForm2O_FD_200262 | JGI IMG/M metagenome (GOLD analysis project Ga0272442, IMG submission 200262) | Marine sediment archaeal communities from Little Sippewissett salt marsh, Falmouth, MA, United States - SSM-Form-2O | ecosystem: Environmental > Aquatic > Marine > Wetlands > Sediment ...
ACCCGGGGTTAATCGCTTTAACCGCGATAATGTTCTTGGGTGGACCCATAGGTAAATCAGCGCAGTTCCCGCTACATGAGTGGCTACCCGAGGCTATGGCTGGACCAACCAGCGTCTCGGCGCTTATTCACGCAGCTACGATGGTCAAAGCCGGCGTATACTTGGTGGCTAGAATCAGCCCAGTGTTCTACATCGGTGCATATCTGCTGCACTTGGAAGAAGCTCGATTATTTTTCATAGCAATAGCCATAGTTGGTGGATTCACTACCTTCTTGGCTGCGAGCCAAGCGGTTGTATCTGTTGAGCTCAAGAAGATCTTGGCTTACTCAACTGTTAGCCAGATTGGTTACATGATGCTCGGTTTGGGGCTTAGCGGTCTCACAGAGGAAGCATATGTAGCTGGCTTGACTGCTGGAATATTCCACTTGATGAGCCATGCGCTCTTCAAGGCAGCTTTGTTCCTCGGAGCAGGTTCCGTGATTCACGGGATTCACAGCATCTATACCTTTGATATGGGTGGCTTGAAGAAATACATGCCCAAGACATACCTGCTGATGATCCTAGCTACTGTCAGCCTTGCTGGTGTACCCCCATTCAGCGGGTTCTGGAGCAAGGACGCGGTATTCATCGCAGCGCTACTAGCGGGCACACCTCTAGCGTATGTGCTATTAGCGGTTGGCGGTATCAGCGCGGCTCTAACTATGGCTTACAGCATCAGGTATATCTGGTTAACATTCAGGGCAGAAGAGAGCAAGCATATCCACGACTTGGGACATCATGGACATCCACCACATGAAGCACCAATTACAATGTGGGGATCAGTGGCGTTCCTCGTGGCGGTGATGCTTGTAATCTCCGGTCTTGGACTTATCGGACAGGTAGCACCCGGGCTTAACCCAGAGCTATTCATCGAGCACCAGATAGAACACGCATTACACACTATAATGCCCCATGAGGTAGAACTCCACGTACCACATGTTGACCACCTCAAGCCGATAGCTTGGGGACTCAGCGCAGTGCTACTTGGAATCGGCGTCTACGTCGGTAAGACATTCTACTGGGGCACAAAAGTGGATGAGTGGAATATGGAAAGGACAGGTTGGAAAAAACCAGTCTACAAGTTCCTTTGGAACAGATGGTACCTGAACCCACTCTACTACTTGGTGTTCGTGGACGGCGTGATTCTCCTCGGTAAGGGACTATACTCTACCCTAGAGAAGGTGTTCTTCGACAAGATCACACCTGTCGTAAGCGACTCATTCATCAATGTAGGAGAATCCTTGTACAAGAACGTTGAGCAGGACGTTCTGGACAAGGGTCTCAACGAGGGCGTACCAAACGCAGCCATATCCCTATGGGATCATGTAAGAAAGCTGCAGACAGGCGTCCTAAGCTATAACATAGCCTACATTGGCTTCATTCTCCTTGTTTTGATTCTGCTATTCATCTTCGGATTAAACGGAGGTATCTAAAATGGTAATGGCAAACACACTCGGATTGGTACTCTTGGTACCACTAGTCTTTACACCCATCGCATACTTGCTGGGCAAATCATCTGGAAAGAATACAGGATGGTGGGCGGCATTGCCTCTAGTCATCTCACTGTTCTTACTCGCTACAGTCGCGGCTGAGATACAGGGAGGTGGCACATACACTGAAGAATATAACTGGGTCCCAGAGCTAGGTTTATCATTTAACCTCACACTCGATGGGCTCAGCGTCTGGATGGCACTTACAATTAACCTACTGTGCCTAGGAATCAGCCTATACAGCATACCCTACATGGAGCACAGGCTCCACGAGTGGGAACACGAGACAGGTGAAGCACCGGGAAACAGTGCATATGCAACTTACTATGGGCTCTACCTGCTATACGCTGTAGGCATGTTGGGAACGGTATTGGCGACAAACACCATCCAGTTCTATCTTTTCTACGAGCTTATGCTCGTCCCAAGCTGGGCGCTAATCAACAACTATGGCTATGGTGAACGCGAGCGCATCGGTATGATGTATTTCCTATGGACACACGTAGGAGCAGTCATCCTGCTGGCTGGGCTACTTACAAGCTACTGGATAACAGGCAGCTTCGAGATCAGCGCACTATCAGGAGTCGTAGGTCACGCTTGGGCAGGATGGATCGCGTTTGCAATCCTAATTGGGTTCTTTACAAAGATGGCGGTCTTCGGTATCCACATCTGGCTACCATACGCCCACGGTGAGGCACCTACACCCATCAGCGCTCTGCTGAGCCCCGCAATGATCGGCATCGGAAGCTACGCAGCCGTAAGGCTAGTTGCAGTCCCGATGGCACCAGTCTTCGCAAAGTTCAGCATGGTGTTCACGGTCTGGGCGTTACTCACTATGGTTTACGGTGGCTTGATGGCGCTAGCGCAGGATGACATCAAACGATTCCTCGCCTATAGCAGCGTCAGTCAAATGGGATACATCTTCCTTGGACTAGCCAGCGCAGCAGCATATGGAGAGGCAGGAGCCATATTCCACTATGTGAGCCACGGCTTCGGCAAGTGTATCTTATTCTGTACCGCAGGCGTGCTTATCGCCAACACTGGAACCCGAAGCATAAAGAAGATGGGAGGCTTGGCTGACAAGATGCCCATCACAGCAACATTATGCTTGATTGGGTTCTTCGTGATCGGAGGTGTACCACCAACCATTGGCTTCATGAGCAAATTCATGATCTTCACAGGCGTATTCGAGACAGCCCTAGGCAACCCTGCCCAACTGGCTGTAGCTGTCGTCGCGATAATCATGACCGCTCTAACCATCGGTTACAGTTTCTGGACCGTACGTAGAGTATTCTTCGGTCCAGTAGCAGAGGGAATGGAAGATGTCAAGGAAGCAAACATGCTTTATCTCATACCAATGATAGGCTTCGCGGTTATCGCGGTAATCCTAGGTGTCTACCCCAAGCTGGTGACAGACTACTTAGTTCCCTTCTTCCTAGGCTAGACCCTTTTTTTCTTTTATTTTTTCAGATAACTTGTTAGATAAGGTGTAATTAGAATTAGACCCACCCAGAAAACAAGGTCAACAATAAGGTTCACAGTATTCACATACCAGAAATCTACTGGTCCAGCGATAGTAACTAGTTGATGAGTTCCCCAGACCAATGGAAACCCGTGAAGCACATGAACATTATCAGGAAAGCTGACCTTTCTCCCATATACTATAGCTACAAGCATAACAATAGCGACCAAAACCTGAATGATCTTTGTTCTATCCATATTACTTCGGAAACGAGGCACGTAATAAACCTCTAAGGTTTTCAATCAGAAGCAGTTCAATACCTCTATGAAGGGCTTCCCCATCATCGAAACAAAGCGACTTATACTTCGTGGACCTAAAACCAAAGACCTTGAATCAGTTTATGATATCCACTCTGACCCTGAGGTAATGCGGTATTATGGTGTCCTGCCCTATGACTCTACGGAGAAAGCCCAGAAACACCTAGACTGGTTATCTTCACTCCACAAAGAGAACAAGGGACTCAGACCAATTATCACCCTCAAAGACGAGGACACCTACATCGGAGATGTCGGATACTATGATTATGAGAAGAAGCATAATCGCGCTGAGATAGGCTACATTTTGGGGAAGGATTACTGGGGTAATGGTATAATGTCGGAGGCTCTGGAAGCTATGCTCAGTTATGGCTATAATGAGATGGGGCTAAACCGTGTACAGGCACTAATCGATCCCAGAAACACTAGTTCACTTCGAGTAGCGGAAAAACAGGGCTTCAAGTATGAGGGGACATTCAGGGATTATGAGTTAGAGTATGGGGCGTACATTAACTTGGACATGTACAGTCTGCTTAAACGTGAATACGCAGGGTAAATCCTATTTAGTAACTATTTAATCCCCTGAAAACCATCATAAAACGATACTAGTGATTGATCAAGAGACTCTCTCCAATAGGATAGCCCGTATAATCGCGGCTACTCGTTTCCCTTTCGTAGATCAAGATACATGGCCAAAAGGTCAACAAACCTTGGTAAATGATGAGGTCAAGCGATACGCAGTCAGCACAGACGCAGGAGTACTTTACCCCAATATAGTGATAACTAACCCGGATGGGACAATCAGAGAACTTGGAACCGTGGAGTCAAAAGAAGCAATATCAGAGGATAGCGTTGCACGCTGGAGAGTCCTATCTGATGCTGCCCCATATGGACGAGAGTACAAGAAACTATTTCTCTATGTCCCTGAAGGAACTGAAGAGAAGACCAAGAAGCTTCTTGAGGAGAACAAGATCGATTATGACGGCATCAGGGCATATCTTATCGAACCCCAGACCCTCAAAATAATCCCCTATATCACACGCAACGATGAATACGACCACATTATAACTTAGGGGAGGGGGGGGGTACCACGAATAACGTGAAACCAGCCTTATTATCCTTAAATAAGCCCCAGAACAACCCAGATCAGATCCAAATATATGCAAAATCGTACCCATAACCCGGGAAATCATGACAAAAAACGTCACATTAAGAGAGTTCAGAACGTCATAGTATATACTAAAAACCGGTTCTGTCGCAAGTCTTTTAAAAGAAATTAACCTCCACCCATTTTGAAATGAGCATAGCTGTCATAGGTCCCTCATCATTTGTAACATGCTTCCAGCTCATCGGAGCAAGAGGCTATGAAGCAAACAATGAAGAGACAGTGATTGCCACCCTAAACCGCATCGCACACGAGGAATACAAGATAATCATCGTGCCCGAGCAGTACACGGAGGCCACACGACCCATACGAGAAGACGTGATGAAGAAAGGCGAGATCACGCCCCTCTTTGCGCTCATACCCGGGCTCACCATGGAGACCGGTATGAGGATGGAGGAGCTTCAGGCAGTGGTCTCACTGGCAATAGGGACAAAATTGGAGATATAAAAATGGAAATGAAGAATATCCTAAACTTGAGCGAGAGGCTTACCGCTCTCATCCAGAAGGCTGAAGCAGAGGCACAGGAGATCGTTTCCAAGGCCCAGAGAAAATCAGAGACATCCCTCGCGGAGGCACGAAAAGAAGCTGAGCGTAGGCGTCTTCTGGCTCAACGTAGAACAGGATTAGAGGAATTCCTTGCTGAATCCGAGGCAGAAGCCGAGAAGGAAGCCAAGAAGGTCACTAAAGATTATAACAAGCGGGTCAAGGAAATCAAGAACACCTCCGAGGACAAGGTCAAGGAGGCAGTCGAGTACATAGTGAAGGAGGTTCTGCCAGAATGAGTGACGAGCAGATGGAGAACAAACTAATCGACAAGACCATAGCCCAACGAAACAAGATGCTTGAAGAAGCAAACGCGAAAGCAGCTGCCATCGAATCCAGAACAGAGGCAGAGTTAAAACGAATTAAAGATCAGACCAATCAAGCCATCGAGAATATCCTTGGAGGAGAGATAAGGGCAGTCCACGACAGGGTCGTGGGTGGTGCTCAACTTCAAGGTAGAAAACAGGTAATGGAGGCTAGAACAGAGGTCATCGCAATGGTCTTTGAGGAGGCTCAAGATGCTGTGATGAAGGTCATCAAGGGTCCAAAGTACAATGATGTTTTGGTGAATCTAGTGTCGGAGTCCATCACCAAGCTTGATGAAGACTGCATTGTATACGCCAACAAAGAGGATGCAAAACACCTCAAATCAGTAATGGAGAAATTACCTTTAGGACACAAAGTGAAGATCGAAGAGTCCAAGGAGGATATCATTGGAGGCGTTACCGTAGTCAACATGGATGGCACTAAGACCATCTATAATACACTTGAAACAAGGTTGAAGGCTGCGAGAGGCAGGCTGACCTCAGAAGTAGCCGAGAAACTGGGGGTAATCTAAGATGGCAGAGAGACTAACAGGAACAATAGAGAGAATAAACGGCTCACTAATTGTAGGAAAATTCACTCAAGAGCCCAAGATGGGAGACCTCGTTGAGGTAGGAAACCTCAAGCTAATGGGCGAGATCGTCAGACTAAGCGAAGAAATCGCATATATCCAGTGCTACGAATCCACATCAGGACTGAAACCCGGAGAGCCAGTCGTAGACATCGGTACACCCCTTGTCGCAGAGCTTGGCCCCGGACTGATGGGTCAGATCGTAGACGGAGTAGCAAGGTCAGAGACAGCGTTATGGGACTTAACTGGACCTTTCATCTCTAGGGGTGCAAACATCCCTCCACTGGATCGGGAGAAGAAGTGGAAATTCGAGCCCACTGCCAAGAAAGGTGAAAAGGTCAGCGCCGGCGACGTCATCGGTACGGTGCAGGAGACAGAGACCTTCGAGCACAAGATCATGATCCCACCGAACCAAGCGGGAACCATCAAGAGTATCAAGAAAGGCGAGTACACCGTACTAGACGCTGTAGGAGTTCTTGAAACAGAAAACGGCGATGTAGATCTCACTATGATGCACGTATGGCCAGTTAGGGTAGGCAGACCAATCAAGGAACGCCTTGCACTCGACAGACCACTGATCACTGGGCAGAGGGTCATCGACACCTTCTTCCCATGCGCCAAGGGAGGAGCATCAGCTATTCCCGGCGGCTTCGGGACAGGAAAAACAGTCACACTACAACAGATCGCCAAGTGGAGCGACGCCGACATCATCGTCTATATCGGCTGCGGAGAACGCGGCAACGAGATGGCTGACGTAGTCGAGCAGTTCCCAGAGATCGAGGACCCACGTACAGGAAAGAAGCTCATTGAGCGTACTATAATCGTAGCAAACGTATCAAACATGGCTGTATCTGCCCGTGAGGCCAGCATCTACATGGGCATCACCATAGGCGAATACTTCAGAGACATGGGATACGATGTATCATTGATGGCTGACTCCACCAGCAGGTGGGCAGAAGCCCTCAGAGACATCAGCGGCAGACTAGAGGAAATCCCCGCAGAGGCAGGGTTCCCAGCATATCTCGCAGACAGGATCGCAAGCATCTATGAGCGAGCAGGCAGGGTAAAAGTCCCAGCCACAGAAGACAGGTATGGAAGCCTCACACTGCTTGGAGCCGTATCCCCACCCGGTGGAGACTACTCTGAGCCAGTTACCACTACCACGCTTAGATTCATCGGAACATTCTGGGCACTGGACAGCCAGCTAGCATACAGACGTCACTTCCCAGCCATCAACTGGCTACGTAGCTTCACAAGATACCTTGATGTAGCTGCCAGATGGTGGAGCGAACAGGACCCCACATGGGAGGAAACTCGAGGCCAAGCACTCAGAATTCTTGAGGAGGCAGCCGAGATCGAGGAGACAGCCCGTATCATCGGAGAGAAGGCTCTCCCAGACGACCAGCGACTGGTTTTGCTGGTAGCAGAGATGCTAAGAGAAGGCTTCCTAGTCCAAAGCGCTTTCCACGATGTTGACCGATACTGCCCACCAGACAAGCAGGTAAAGCTGCTGAAGCTATTCACAGACTTCTATAACACAGTCAGACCCCTCATCGAGCAGGGAGTACCCATCGACCAAGTGCGTGAACTAGACGTAATCAGGGAGATCATGAGGCTCAAGGAATATGAGGGCACAAAGCCCATCGACTCAGCCAGAGCAACAATGCATAGCGAGATAGATGAACTCGCCAAAGAGTACGAGGTGCAAGAATCATGAGCATAGTATACAAGACAACAACAGAGATCAAAGGACCCATCCTGATGGTACAGAACACCCACGATGTAGCATTCGACGAGATCGTATACATCGAGAGACCAAACGGTGAGATAGTGCAGGGAAGCGTCCTCGACGTCAGCCGAGACTGGGCTATGGTCCAGTGCTTCGGAGAGACCGCAGGCCTCAACCTGAACACCACTGTAACATTCAGCGGTGACGTACTCAGGATACCAGTATCAGAGGACCTCATTGGAAGGATATTCAACGGTAGCTTCGAGCCACTGGACGGCATGCCACCCATCATCGGAAAAGACCACAGAGACGTCAACGGAGGAGTCATCAACCCAGCCGCCCGTGAGGTACCAAAAGAATTCATCCAGACAGGCATGAGCGGAATCGATGGCATGAACAGCCTAGTCCGTGGCCAGAAACTACCAATATTCAGCGAGTCAGGACTACCTCACAACGAGCTAGCCGCACAGATCGCGAGACAGGCAACTATTCCCGGTTCTGAGAGCGACTTCGCCATCGTATTCGGCGCCATGGGAATCAAGAACGAGGAAGCTGCGTATTTCCGAAGCGAATTCGAGAAGACAGGAGCACTAAACAAATCAGTAATGATACTGAACCTAGCCGACGACCCACCCATCGAACGTATCGTCACTCCACGTATCGCACAGACAGTAGCAGAGTACCTTGCATTCGACCTAGGGATGCACGTACTGGTCGTACTGACTGACATGACAAACTACGCGGAGGCTCTGCGTGCCATCAGCATCGCCAGAGAAGAGATCCCAACCCGAAAAGGCTACCCTGGTTACCTTTACAGCGACCTAGCTACAATCTATGAGCGTGCAGGACGTATCAAGGGAACCGAGGGATCAGTAACACTGATGCCTATTCTCTCGATGCCAGCAGGCGACCTTACTCACCCGATCCCAGACCTTACTGGATACATTACCGAGGGTCAGTTGCTGCTCCAGCGTGAGCTAGCTCTTCGTGGGCTCTACCCACCGATGAACGTACTCCCCAGCCTCAGCAGGTTGATGAAGGACGGTATCGGAGAAGAGACCACACGAGAAGACCACCAGGACGTATCAAACCAGCTATACATGGCATACGCTGAGGGACAGCGAGCCAGAGGCTTGGTCAGGATCGTCGGAGCAGTCGGGCTATCCGAGCGTGAACGTCAGTGGCTCAGCTTCGCTGACAGGTTCGAGCAGGAATTCATCAGTCAAGGCATCTATGAGAACAGGACCATCGAGCAGACACTGGACCTCGCATGGGACCTGTTAAGCGACTTGCCTGAGGAAGACCTAATCAGGGTACGTGAATCATACATCGAGAAATACCATCCAGCCCACAAGAGTGAAGCATAAACATGTCTGCTACATCCGGCGTCAGGCCCACAAAGGGCTACCTCATGGAAACCAAGAGGCGCATCCAGACCGTAGAGCGTGGAACCGAGTTCCTAAAGCTCAAACGAGACCAGCTCGCAAAAGATCTGACGGAGAGCCTTGATGTCCTTAAGGGTAGAAGGGGCTTGCTACTGAATAATCTTCAGGAAGCCTATGGAGCCTTGACTGCGGCCTATCTGAGTTTAGGTCCCATGGAAGTACAGAGTCAGACAAAGAGTATCAAGAATACTCTCGACCTAGACGTATTGCCTAGGAGCGTAATGGGTGTCGTTTACCCTTCTATCAGGATCAAGGAGAGACCTGAGATAGCGGCTGAGCTGGATATTACTTTGGCTCATGCTGCTGAGAAGGTCTATGAGATCATTGAGGAACTCATCAGGCTGGCTGAGTTTGAGGAGCGTGTATCCCGTATCGCTGAGGAGCTGGGTTCTACTAGCAGGAAGGTAAACGCTTTGGAGAACATGGTTATACCTGACATGAGGTATATCATAAAATTCATTGAGGACAAGCTCGACGAGGAATCGATGGAGGAGCTGGTCAGGATGAAGTTAATCGGAGGTGCCAAATCATCACAAAAATGAATCTAGGAACCGACTACGTGGTTCTAAGAACACATGCACGCATAGCGGACCTACTGAACAAGGAGCAGATGCAGCGCCTAGCCGATGCATCAGACATCAACGAGTTCATACAACGACTTAAGGATACACCATATGGTGAGATCGAGGTCGAGCGAGACGATAAGATCGCTATAAACTTGGAGAAAATCTTTACTAAAAAGTTCACTGAAAGAATAGAAGAGATCGTAAAGATAACCCCAGCCAAGATGGGGGAGTTCCTTCACGCCTACTTCGACTTCAGGTTCGAGGTACTGAACCTCAAACGCATTCTCAGGGGAAAGTTCACTGAGAGCAGCATAGAGGAGATCGCTGACTCACTGATACCCATATCATATATAATTCGGGATTATGGTGCATTGATCGGCTCAGGGAACCTTGAGGACGTTGTCAAGCAACTGGGTAATACCGCTTATAGGAGCCTCATCGATAAGCTTGAGCTCTACAAGGAGTATGACGCCCTCTGGCCTCTCGAACTAGAACTCAACTATATCTATGCTAGAAACATATTGCGACTTACAGAGAGTCTCCCAGCCAAGGATAGGCACATCGTCAACAGCTTGGTAAAGTATGAGACTGATGTCGAGAATGTGCTCATTGCTATCAAGCGCCGTGGAAAATCTGAGGTTGACTTGGATGAGATATTCCCGGTTACATATGGTATCGATAAGGATGATTTGAAGCAGATAATTGAGGCTGAGAGCCTTGCTAAGGCTATTGATGGGCTTGATGAGCCATACAAGTCTGTGCTTGAGCCCATCAAGACAGGGGATATCGCCCTCGTAAGAGCTATGCTACGTAAAGGAAAATATGATGCAGCTACCAAGGCTCGTGCAGGAAACCAGTTTGGCTTCAACGTGATTCTGGCTTTCCTTGTCTATAGTGAGATCGAGAAGGACAACCTTGTGGGTCTTGCTTGGGGCGAGGTGCAGGGATTGAGCGCTGAGCATCTGTTGAAGTATATCGTTATTCCTTGGGACTAATCCTTTTACATTATTTCTTACATTCTTATCTTATGAGTTCTAAAGTAGAGACTGTCTATTTCGATGGTAAGGGAAAACAGTTTACCGCGGAGACTTTGAAGCTTGCTAAGAAGCGAGCTGATGAGCTAGGTATCAAGAACATAGTTGTCGCGTCCTATACCGGGTATGCTGGTGTCTTGGCGTCTGAGCTATTCAAGGATTATAATCTCGTTGTTTCTGCTGGTATGATGGGGTTCACTGAGCCCAATGTCCACAGGATGATCCCAGAGAACCGGGAAAAGATAGAGGCAAATGGAGGTAAGGTTTTCTATCACCTTCACAGCTTCGGTGGCTTAGGAAGGGCTGTCAAGCAGAAGTTTGGCCCTATTCAGATCGATGAGATCATCGCGTATACTCTTAGGATATTTAGTCAGGGTGTCAAGGTCTGCTTGGAGATTAGCTGTATGGCGTGTGACGCTGGAATGATTAAAGCAGATGTGCCGTGTCTCGCTATTGCTGGTAGTGGCGGTGGAGCCGATACTGCTGTTGTGCTTATGCCTGTTAATACACATCGCTTCTTTGACACAAAAGTCATGGAGATTTTATGTAAGCCGAGGATAGGGTAAATCCCTATCCCCTAAGGTGAAAAAAGGGTATATTACCTTTCTAGGAGTATGGTTTTTACCCACCATTTGAGTAAAGGTGCCATCAGTACTATCCAGTTCATTGCGAATGTCAGGGTTTGTGGGTCCATTTCCATGGACTATATGATCTGGTTCACTGATATTTACTTATGCTGAATACCCGTAATATCGATCAGTAATACATATCGTTAACATGGGTTATCCCTGGGTGAACTTAAGTAATTTAGCACCTGTATTTGTTAAAAACCGATATGATTTGAGGTGTAGATTAAGTTAATACTATCAATTTATAGTCATCAATATATCCTAAAAATCGATATCCTTTATAAAGGAAGTATATAAACAAGACATGAATGGACCCCAAAGACCCCACAATAAACCGAATACTCGAAGAGAATTTGCGGGAAATATACGCTGAAGGACTCCAGAATATCGAGATACAGAGCGTAATGCAGTACCCCATGAAAGAAAACCAGTATCTTGTCATCTATAATCTCAATATCTCTGATTCTCCACCTATCATTCGGGCAAAGATAATCGTGGACACAGCCACGGAAGAGCTAAAACTCTACGATCCAGCCCTTCTATAGGCGAACCTTTTGATACTCATAGACCCTACTGTTTTCAAGGCGATGCAAGAGTTCGCCAAGAGCAATCATCCCAATGAGATAGTGGTTTTACTGAGGGGAAGCAAGAAGGGTTATGATATTCATGTTACTGATTTTCTATTGCCGCCCTTTGGATCCGGTGGAAAAGGCTCTGCATCGTTTCCGACTCATATGTTGCCAATTGACTTTACAATTATGGGTACGGCTCATAGTCACCCTAATGGTGTTTTGAAGCCCTCAACGATGGATTTCCATAACTTCTATGGTCGTATAATGATGATAATTGGACCCCCATATGAGAAACCGAGAGCAGCTGCTTATTACAAGAGCGGCGAGCAGATACCTGTGAAGTTTAGCCCCCAACGATGATGGGGAAAATAGTCACAGTATCTCTTGGGGCGATTTTAGTTGAAATCCCAGAGGCGTTTGTTATTTACTATTACCCCGATTACCCTTCTATCATAAGCGTACAAAGTATGCTCGCCCAGTGTGGCTATGAATTCCCGTAGGGTTGATTTCTCCTCTACGGTGTATTTCATGGGTTTGGGGTACATCGATAGTCTGAGTGAGTGGTTTTCTTTATACTTTTTCTAGTTCTTTCCGTTTCTGGACATACCGCTTGTACCAAGTATCCACGTTTTCATTTGTGACATAGTTTTTATGGTGCCTGAAGCCACCTTTGGCGGTCTGGGGTACATGCATAAGCTCGTGGATGAGGGTTCGATCCTGAGCCCCAGGTGGATAGAAATCGAATTGTTCATGGATTACCTCAATTATATAGGTGGGAGCCATATCAAGAGCCTCCTGCCATATTCTACCAAGTCCATGGATTCTGGCTATGGTGCGTTTGCTCTTGCTGCCCCTGCTCCTTATGCAGTGGATGTTACTGAGGTCTATGTGGTCGAATTTGAGTATGTCCGTTATCTCTGTGATTCGTTTTTGTATGTCTGGGGCATCGTAGTACTGGATCATCTCATAGATTCTGTTGTAGGTGTTTTATTGGGGTTTGGATCGAAAACCTTTATTGGTTGGATGATCCATCCAATGCTGGTTTGGATCAACCGAAAATCAACCCAACAGAAATAGCACTAGTAGCAGTACTCTCAGCCACAGCCATTGCCACAAACTACCTCATGATAGGCACACTCAACGTTAAGCTCATGGACCTCATAGTATTCACAGCAGGATACCTAATGGGCTCAGTCATGGGTGCTATTACAGGAGGAATGGTCTGGCTAGTATATGGAACCCTCAATCCCTTTGGATTCAGTCTACCCGTATTCATATCCACTGTAATCGGGGAAGCCTTGTATGGAATAGCTGGAGGGTTCTTCAAGGGCAAGGGGTCTGGCTCAGGTTTTGAGCCATGGGCTGCAGTGGCTGGGTTTCTCTTGACATTTGTATATGATTTGATAACCAGCATTGTCTCGGGGGTCACGGCTGGAGTACCTATAACGCTGGCGTTGATTACTGGGGTCCCGTTTATGTTGGCTCATACTGTCAGTAATACGGTGTTCTTTGGTTTTGGATTCAAGCCCCTCGTAAATTCAATAAACAAGGTAATGAGAAAAGATGAATGAAAACACCTACAAACTAATATCCGTCGCATTACTCTGCACCACGATTGCGGCAAGCGCATTCGCAGTGTACAATAATTTTCAATTCAATGAACTTAAGAAAGACTACGCGGCTGTCCTGTCCGAATTGGAGGACTTTACAGCCCAAGTTGACCTCATGATCGACTACGGGAACGGTACGGTCACATGGTATAATGATACAAGGATTCAGTCCGGTTCCAGTGTTCTTGATGCAACTGTCGTAGTCTGTGGGGCTGAGTATCAGACTTCCGACTTTGGCGCATTCATAACCTCTGTAAATGGGATGCAGCCTGATAGCTCGCATTTCTGGATGTGGAGCACATATGAGGATGGCTGGGAGGTGGGTATGGTTGGAGCAGACCAATACAACATCCACGATGGTGATATTATTAGATGGACTTATACATCGATTACAGAATGGTAGGCTATGGAACAGGTAAAACTTCTTGAAGGGTTTGTATCAAGAACGGCCCCAGGGCGGTCACCCGACTTCACGAAGGCTCACCTGCTCTACGCATTGATTCTGCTCAAGGAAAACCGGATGGGTCGAAAACAGCTAGCAGAAGAGCTAAGACTTGGAGAAGGCACCATCAGAACCATACTCAGCAGGCTTCTCGATGAAGGCCTAATCGAGATAAGCCGCCCCGGTGTTACCCTCAGCAACAAAGGAACAAAATATCTCACTGACATAGAGACCATGCTGGTTTGGAGGCCGCTGCCCAGTACAGGAATCACCGTTGATGATGTAAACTGGGCGGTTCTTGTTAGAGGCGTCTCCAAAAGGGTTAGATTGGGTGTCGAGCAACGTGATCAAGCCTTGATACACGGTGCCTCCGGTGCTACCACACTGGTCTATCGTGAAGCCTCTTGGCATATTCCGGGTCTTGAAGAATCTGTTGAATCACATATTCTTGAGCACTTATCCAGTTTCAACCCCGGAGAACAGGATGTAGCAGTCATAGGATCCAGTGGCGACGGATTTACCGCAATCATTGGCGCTCTAGCAGCTGCTATAGACCTCTTGAATTAATTCTCTGTGTCTTTTACCAAGACTATCATTAATACACCGATTAACGCCATGGCTCCAGACAGGATAAACCATGGAAGCTGGTTGTTGAACCTGTAAATGTAACCACTGAGGAGAGTTCCTAGGGTTATGCTGATCATGGCGAGGATTCCTGTAGCCCACGCTCCGCCAGTCACCCAGATTCCCGCTCCCCCCATTGCAGCAATCATTCGTCCTCGTTTGTCTGGTGGAGTCTTATCGATGAAGATTGCCTGAAACGCTGGGTTTATGAATGTGTTTGGGATTGTCGATGCAGCCAAGAGGATCACAACTTGAAGATAGGTTGTTGCTCTCAGATAGAGAAGGCATGGGATACTGCACAGGATTAAGCTAATCCCAGCCACCCATCGCTTATTGAATCTATCAACTATTTTCCCTGCTGGAAAGCTCAAAATGACATTAATAGCCCCATTGATCAAGCCTAGGGTTCCCCATTGCCATGTGTTCAGCTTGATTATCTCTGTGGCTCTAATAATCCAAAAGGGGCTCACCATGCTAACGAAAAAAGCAGCAGCCGAGACCAACAGACTATACACTTGCAGAGATCTAGAAGCCCCCTTAACTGTACGAACCATATCCCTGTAGGATTCAATAATCAGCCCCGGTACACGTCCAACGGTGATGTTCAATCCCGGACCCTCTCTTATCCTGACCTCCTTGAGATACTTGTAACGGAGAGTAGCAACTAGCAATGCGACAAAGAAACCAGTCGCATAGAGTCCCCTCACAGCCGTCTTAATCCCAATCTGGTTTATCAGCCACCCCCCGATCAAAGGAGACGCTATCCCAAATGCTCCGGGTATAGCCATGGTGGCTGCGAATCCCAGTCCCCTCATATTAGATGGTATGCTATCAGCCATCAATGCCTGCATTGCGGGAATGTAGAATGTGACGAGACTCTGCATGAACATGCCAACGGCTACCCATTGCCAGCTTGAGGTAAACACGAATATAGGGAAAGTAAAAGCGTAGACATAGGTCATGTATGCCATTATCTTGATCCTGCCCTCATAATCTGCAATATAGCCCCCCAGGGGATACAGAAGTGTGGATGCTAGGTTTCCTATGGCCATTACCTGTCCTATGGTTTCGTATTCCCCACCGAGAGCTATCACGTAGAGTCCGATGTAGGACCAGATGATATCTATGCTGATGCGCCAGAGGCTGCTGCATACTGTCAAGACCAGTACGTTTCCTCTCATAATCTCGCGTATATCGCTCAGCAAGGCTACCACATTATTGGACTGCTCGATGTCTTTAAACTCACTGACAAGGTCTATTCTGTATGTATCATTTTGGCTATGGTTCCAACCTTAACATGGATTTCCTAAGACAATATGTGCCTAGTGCAGATTTCATCATGAAAGCATATCTACCAAACTATGAGGTTCAGTTCCGTTTCTGGAGCAAGAAAAGACAGGGTGGAATAAGCAGCATCATCGAGAAACCCGGAGGCTTGGTTCATGGGGTCATCTATGATTGTGATGAAAAAGACTTGATAGAACTAGATATACTAGAGAGTGTACCACAGGGGCTCTATAACCGCGAGACATTCAAGGTACTGGGCGAAGACGGAAAATGGCATAACGCCGACCTATACAGGGTAGCTAAACCCAAGGGACCATTTACCCCTGCCAAAGGCTATGTTGAGTTAATGATTACAGGGGCACGTGCCCATGGGTTGGACCCAGAGTACATTAAGGTGATTGAGGCAATCTATAAGCGCTCACTCTGAGTGCTCGTAGACTATCTCGCCATCAATAATCGTTTTCAATACCTTGGCTTCTAGGATCTCCTCATGAGGTAGAGTCATTATATCCCTATCAAGTACAACAAAGTCAGCGAATTTTCCAGCCTCAATTGAGCCCTTCTCGTCTTCCGTTCCCTCAAGATAGGCTGCGTTCCAAGTGTATGCCCTGATGGCGTCCAGTATTGGTATGGCCTCATCTTTACAGAGATATCTCCCGCTTCTAGATTTCCTTGCAACACATCCATATATTCCTGTGAGGGCATAGCTGGTACCGAATCCATCACTGTTCCCAGCAGCCACTATACCATGGTCTCTAAAGCTCTTCATAGGATAATATCCGCAGAGCCTTTCTGGTCCAAGGGCTGCGATGTGGCTGTCACCAATGGGGTAACAGAATCCTATGGATGCGCTGATGTTTACCCCAAGCTCCTTTATCTTTTTCAACTGTCTAGGGAGTACATAACCAGCGTGCTCAATGCGGTGTCTGTGGTCGGGCCAAGGCTTAGCCTTGAGGGCTTCCTCTATAGCCTCCAGTGACATATCTATGGCTCTGTCTCCTATGGCGTGGATACAGACCTGTAAACCAGCAACATGACATCTAGTCACCTCATCAACCAACTCATCTCTTGTGCACCTGATGATGCCCTTGTTTCCCGGGTCATTGGTATAATCCTCGTGCAAAGCTGCTGTAAGGCTGCCCATGGCACCATCAGTACCCACTTTCACGCCGACGACCCTGAGCCTGTCACTCCACTTGAATGGTGTGCGTATTCCCTGTCTTGCTAGATCGCTTGTGGCATAACCCTTGTAGGGGGTCATTCCATCCAGCATTAATCCGATCCTGATATTGAGTCGGTCCTCTCTATCCAGTTTCTGGTATGCCAGTGCCTGTGGCGCCTTGATGTGGGCTTCATGTATGCTTGTTAAACCCCAGCTGAGATACATCTGCTCCAATATTGGCCAGTTTTCAGCAAGTAACTCAGTCTCTTCATCTGAACTTGGAGTAGGAATAATGCCCCTTACCATATCCATAGCCGCGATCTCGTCCAACCTGCCTGTTGGCTCCCCGTTCTCATCTCGCTCAATGTTCCCACCCGGTGGCTGTGGGGTATCCTTGCTTATCCCAGCCATCTCCAACGCTAGACTGTTGGCCACTGAATTATGCCCACCAGCCCTCCCAAGATAAATTGGGTGACTTGTTGACGCCCTATCCAGATCGTATCTGTTGGGGAATCGCTTGTCTCCCCACTGGGACTCATCAAACCATGAGCCTACCACCCATTCTTCCTCAGGCTTGGACATAGCCTTCTCACGTAATGCTTTCACAACATCTTCAAGGCTCTTCATGGGTGGTGTCCTGCAGTTGACCCAGTCCAGTTGCAGTCCTTTCCTGATACAGTGCTCATGGGTGTCAATGAACCCGGGGAGCACCAACTTGCCCTCCAAGTCAATCTTCACCGTATCCTCATTGGTGAGCTGCAATACCTCGCTGCTCTTCCCTATCTTGACTATTTTTCCATCCTTGACGACAACGGCTTCTGCCTCCGAGCCATCCTTGTCAACTGTGACTACTTTCCCATTGAATAGAATCAGGTCTGCCCCAAGCTCCATTAACTTAGACATAAGAACCACTGAAACGAGTCAGTGATTAACCTATTTAACATCCACCACTATACAGAGTTGGATCAAATTGAGCAACTGGATCGTAGCAGTATTCCTGGGAGACAGCCTTACCGCTGGCTTCCAGCAGGGACCAGGATATTTGCCTCCACGATATTACCCCTTTACCAACATGCTGGAGTCCAGTCTCAGGATAAAGCTCAGGGAGCTGGAGAGCGACAAGGATATTGTAGTAGTCAATCAAGGCATCGATGGAGATAGCACTGGAGGTATGCTTGAACGATTCAACAGGAGCGTAGCGCCTGAGAATCCTCATGTCGTGTTAATTTGGGGTGGTATCAATGATCTCTCCACTAGAAGTACCCCAGAAGAGGTCTTACCCAATATCATTAAACTAGTCGAGCGAACAAAATCGATTGGCGCTATTCCCCTTGTCTTGAATGTTGCACCAGTCGAGGGCGTACATTTCAACGAGACCATCCGGAAACTCAACGATTTGACCAAAGATTTCAGTATTGAGAAGGATATCACGTATCTTGATGTTTTCTCAGAGCTCGTGGACAAGGAAGGAAAACTAGCAGAGGAATACTCGAACGATGGAGTTCACCTCGGTGATCGAGGGTACCAGAAACTCATACCCATCATATTCAAAACCATAATGATAAACATAGAAGAGTTTCTCTGATTCACGTAGCATTTATAACGAACCTCAGTATATCCGTGGTGAGGCTTGGGAAATGACCAAGAAAAGAAGCAGCGGTGGACGAAGCAAAGGAGGGAAAGGGCGATCCGGCATGGTCCAATGCAGCTACTGCGGCGCCCAAGTACCACGAGACAAAGCAAAAAAAGTGACCAAGTACACTAGCTTGGTGGACTCGAGAATTTTAAAGGAGCTACGTGCTCAGGGTGCGAGTATCAATCGCACGAAGACCACAAAGTATCTCTGTATTAGCTGTGCCGTTCACCGCGGTGTAGTGAACATCCGCGCCAAGGAAGATAGAAAATATGTTCCCCGGCGTAGAAGACCTAGAAGAAGAAATTAGTTCTTCTCTATCATTTTTTTAAAGTAGAATATTCTTTGAAGCACTGTTATAAGGGCCAATGCTGCGAGTATCGTTATCCCATAGTTTAACGCTGGGGCCCACCAATACGCCATTATACTGCATACGCTCAGGAAAGTCATCCTCTCAGCCCTCTCCGCTAATCCAATTCCCGCCATCTTCACGCCCTCCATCTCTGCTCTAGCCCTTGCATAGCTGACAAGCATCGATACGAATAGTGTTATCAACCCGATGAGTTGGTTGCAGAGACCAGCTACAATAATACCTGTATAGATGATGGCGTCACTGTATCTATCTGCGACGCTGTCAAAGAATCCTCCAAATCGGGTTACCTTCCCAGTGCTTCTGGCTAGTACGCCGTCAATCGCGTCCACGAACCCCGAGATTAAGATCAATACCCCACAGTAGACAAGGTAGATCCTGTTTCCGGGGGCAAGAGTATAGGCGTATCCTGTAACACTCGCTAACAGCACTCCTAGAACCGTCAACATGTTCGGTGTAATCCCTAGATCTCCTAGGGGTGCTACTGCTGCATGTATTGTTTTCTCGAACTGTTTCTTGAGTTTACTAGACACCAATTCTGCCCAAAAAGGGGAGAATCCGCGTTTAAGCTTATCCAAGCTGTTGAGCTATTCCCTGAGCCGCCACAAGTCCAGTTGCCGCTGCTCCGACGATTCCCCTGCTTACTCCGGCTCCATCCCCTGCGACGTAGAGGTTCGGAATCCTTGTTCTGAGCTGTTTATCTGTGGCGATCCTCATGGCATAGAACTTGATCTCTGGTCCATACAGGAGCGTGCTGTCGCTATTGATTCCCGGCATCACCCTATCCAGCATCTCCAATCCCTCTGTTAAGTCGGTGATGATCCTCTGAGGATAAGCCATGGTCAGGTCTCCAGGTGTAACGTCTCTGAGTGTCGGAGATACGTAGCTTCGGTCTATTCTGTCCCATGTGCTTCTCTGGTATTTCCTGAGGTCTCCTAACCTCTGGAGTATGGGTTTATACCCCCCCAATGTGTTGGCGAGCTGAGCAATTCTAGTCCCAAAAATAGTAGTGTTCTCCAGTGGCTGCGTTAGTCTCATTCTGGTTAGTAGCGCAAAGTTAGTGTTCCTGCTCTTGGTATCCCTCATACTATGCCCGTTCGCCCCAAAGAGCCCTTCTCCATATGGCTCTCTAACCACGAATCCAGCTGGGCAGACACAAAAGGTACGTACAAAGTCATCATAGCTCGGGGTGTAGAGGTGGAATTTGGGGTCCCATACCCCATAGTCGTGGATTACTTCGTCCATCACCTCGTTGGGCACCTCGACTCTGACGCCCACGTCAATAGGGTTGTACTTCATTGGAATATTATGAGTGTTCATTTGATCTATGAGCCACTGGCTACCTATTCGCCCGGGAGCAAGTAGCACAGAATCAGCCTCGAATATCTCGTCATCGTTTACCACGCCCATTGTCTTCCCATTCTCTATTATGATATCTTTTGCTTCAGTCTTGAGCCTGATATCAACATCCTGCTCCTCAAGCTGGTTTTGCATCCTGCCCATAACATCAGGCAGGTAATCTGATCCAATATGGTTCTGCTCAATCTTGACGAACTTGATACCTGCCTTACTCGCTTCGGTCTCCAGAACCCTCAAACCATCTTCATCACTACGAGCCATCTCGACGCCCAGATCAGTGAAGCTGTCTCGTATCTGGTATGTGAGTCTCCATGCTTCTTCTGGGGGCATGAATTCCGTTAGATCTCCCCCTATTTGGGGGTGGAAGTTGAGTTTTCCATCGCTGTGGAGTCCGCTGCCTCCTACAAAGTTTCTTTTCTCTAGTAGGGTTACTTGGTGGTCTTGGCTTAGTTTATGGGCTGCCCACAAACCTGCGGGTCCCGCTCCGACGATAACGATCTTGCTCAAAGGTTACCGTAAACTATGCTCAATTTCATCTCTTTTAGCAGTATCGGTCAGCACCTTATTGTTTGCTAGTTTTGCATTTCTCCTGAAATATTACATGTTTTTGTTAAAAAACATCTTAAATATCGGTATGTTATGTGCTATGCGTGTAAGTATTCCTCGGTGCATTAATTTGAAAGACAGTATGGTAGTTGATAGCCCCCTCGGATTGGGCAAAGTAGAGGTCCTAAGAGCCTCAGACATGTTTAACGGAGACCCAGAGCCTAGAAGGGGAAAAGTAAGAGACGTCTACGATATGGGCGACCACATGTACATCGTTACAAGCGACAGGATCAGCGCATTCGATGTGGTATATCCCACATTGATCCCTCACAAGGGTCCCAGCCTCCACGCCCTGAGCCTATTCTGGTTCAAAGAGACAGAAGACATAATCAAGAACCACCTCTTGGAGGTCGTTGATGAACGGACAGTCAAGGTGATCAAAGCCAAGCGTGTTGATGTTGAATGGGTCTGCAGAGCATACCTCTATGGATCAGCTTGGAGAGCCTATAACAAGGGAGCGAGGACCATCAGCGGTGTAGATCTCCCAGATGGATTGGTGATGGCAGAGGAGCTACCTGAAGTAATCCTTACTCCCACCACCAAGGAAGAGTCAGGTCATGATATGGAGATAAGCAAAGCAGAAGCCATAGAACAAGGATTATCCACACGAGACGAGTGGGACATGCTTGAGGAAGCCACATTCAAGCTCTTTAAGCGTTACCAGCAAGTCTCCAAGAAACATGGGCTCATCATACCAGACTTCAAACTAGAATTCGGCAGGATAGGCGACGAGTATATCCAGATCGATGAGCCACCGACCCACGACTCAGCTCGTTACTGGGCAGAGAAATTCTATGAACCCGGAAAACCACAGGAAGCAACATGCCTAGACAAGGAGTTCCTCAGAAGCTACCTAAGAAACATCGGCTATATGGGGGATGGTCCACCACCAAGCATCCCCGGTCCAATAGTCCGTGAGGTAAGCAAGCGATGTATAGCATCCTACAAGGTATTGAGCGGACAAGCCAAGATAGCTGACTTTGATCTTAAGACTGTTGACGAGGTTATGGAGGAGCTTTAGTGGAGCTTAGGGAAAAATGCGGCGTCTTTGGGATTTATAGCCCTGACGAGCAGGTTTTCCCATATCTCTACTGGGGCATGCTAGCCCAGAATCATCGTGGACACCAGAGCCACGGCTTCGCCACATACAATGATGGATTAGAGTATTATACAGAGCTTGGATTAATCCCCCCCATCAAAGAACCAGGACAAGAGAGCAAAGTAAAACAGCTCCCCGGAAAAATCGGGATCGCCAACGTAAGATACACCACAAGCGGCAGCAGTGACTATGATGCCCTCTGTTATGATGCTATGCCAATAATGAGCGTTGGAGAGAAACGCAGCCTCGTATTGAGCTTCAACGGCAACATAGTAAACGTGAGAGAATTACAGGAAAAGGTTGGAGTCAGCAAAGATACCTCTGATTCTCATGCATTGGCTGCTTTGATAGTTAAGAAGCTTGAGGAGACAGGTTCCCTTCCCAAGGCTATAACAGAGTTGATGGGGTTAGTTGATGGTGCTTTTAGCATTACAGGTATTCTCGATGATGGAACTTTATTCGCTTTCAAGGACCCATGGGGCATCAAACCCCTTTGCTATGGTTTCAGTGACGGTAAGTATGCTTTCAGCAGTGAGAGCACTGGACTAGCCATTAATGGTATCGAGTGGCAGCGTGAACTCAGACCCGGTGAGCTTCTCGTGGTTAAAGATGGAATGATGTCTCAAGTCCAAGCATATCCCAGCAAGAAACAGGCATTCTGTGCCTTCGAGTATGCCTACTTCAGCAGACCAGATAGCAGATACAATGGAAAATATGTGTATGAGGTCCGTCGTGATCTAGGCGCATCCTTAGCTAGAATATACAGAGACAAGGCGGAAAGATGTGACTTGGTGGTCTGCTTGCCTGAGAGCGCTAATGATGCAGCGTATGGGTTCCACGAGGAATCAGGGCTCAGGTGGGAGATGGCGCTAAGACGTCATAGATATGTTTCCCAGCGTGCCTTCATCACTGATGGGGTTGATCGTCAGAGCGTCATCTATCGTAAACTCAACATATTGGCGCCCAAGATCGTTGGCAAACGGATAGCTGTGGTGGATGATAGCATCGTTAGGGGAGACACCATGCGGGGCAACATCAAACGTCTAAGAGATGCAGGAGCTAGGGAGGTTCATCTATTCATAACCTACCCCAAGATCATTGGACCCTGCTTCTATGGCATAGACATGAGTACATATAGTGAGCTTATTGGCGCTAGGTTCAGCTCAGAGGAGATGGCAGATGAACTAGATGCAGATAGTGTCAACTACATGCCAATAGATGAATATATCAAGGAGACTGGAATGAGGCGAGACCAGCTATGCATCGGCTGTATAAGCAACCAGTATCCTACTTCACACGCAGACAAACTAGCATCCAACATCCGACATGAGTTATCCAAGGGTGGAAAGGAAAAGGGCAGAGCCTACGAGTAACTTTTACTCTTTTTTTCTGGCGCTAGAAGTGGTCTCTGAGATGATATCAATGCGATTAAGATTAGCAGCAGGAATCCAATCGAGCCAGTGTTCATCAATTTCGTCTGTTGGGCGTCCTCGACTCTTTCAGCGGCTATGAGCCTGTACGTGCCATGGTAATCTTCTAGAAAGAATGTATGGATTTGATTCTGGGCTAACGTGTTTGCTGGTATCTGGAGTATCAGGTTTTCAACGTGTCCTTTAGAGTATGGTTGGGATGCTAGTGTCTCTGTTTTTAGTATCCTGTTTACTGTTAGTTTAGATATCTGTATTCCGTTTTCTGTTGTTGTCTCGGTTATTTTTCCTTCTACTATGAGGTCTGCTTTTTCCCACCTTCTCTCTGAGCTGGATATTGCGAAACAGTGATGCGTTGTCACCAGCATCAGTATGACTAGGTACTGTAACCAATGGGCTCTGTCACCCGGTTTCATCCTGTTTCTTCACAGTCCAAAAGGCAATTTAATAAGACCGTCACCCGATACAAATCCCATGGTTAACGTATCCATTATAATCGGCAGCACATCCGACCAAGAACTAGGAGACAAAGCAGCACAAATCCTAGACGAATTCAACGTCACCTACGACCTACAAGTAATCTCAGCCCACAGAAACCCAGAAAAACTAGCAAAATACGTCAAAGAAAGCCAATCCAAACTATTCATAACAATCGCTGGACTAGCTGCAGCACTACCCGGCGCAGTAGCAGCCCAGACAATAAAACCAGTAATAGGCGTACCCAAAGAGGTAAAACTAGGAGGACTGGACAGCCTCCTCAGTATAGTCCAGATGCCCACAGGCGTACCGGTAGCCACAGTAGGGATTGATGGGGCAAAGAACGCGGCATTACTCGCTATAGAGATACTCGCACTCCAAGAACCAATGCTTGCAGAGAAACTCAATCAATACCGTGAGAAAAGAGCAAGGGGCTAAGATCCTTTCTATTTAATTTCTTACCACAGTGATGACAGTTCTCCTCATACCAAGAGTAGGGTTGACCACATGTGGGACAAAGCCATTTTTTAGCCTGTTCAACCAGATATCTCTCAGAATCAGCCATTATCTTGATCAGGTTCTGTCTCGTGTTCTCACCCCTTCTGGCGCAGAACTCTTCTAGACTATTGTATCTCTCACATGAGTAATCCCAGAACTGGTCACACTCATAACAGAACTGGAGGCCCTTTTCCTCTAGGCATTTCCATGGGCTGCATTTCCTGCAGTTAGGCCACTTCTCCTCATCTGGTGCGAAACAGCCATTGCATTTCACCTTGTCTAGCTCTACTTTTTGCCACTCGGCTACTTCCCTGATAAAACTTCCACAATCCCTCTCGGCACGGTACACATAGCATGCCCCACAGTAGATGCCGCAACGTGATAGAAGGGATTGATCCATCATGGCATTGAACCCATTATTAGACCTATAATATTATGTAAATAAAGAGCTTGGAAAGATAGTATTGATGCTTAGTAGCTCTTGGGCTCAGGGTCACGCATCAAGCTACCTGCAGTGCAATGTATGCTTCCACTGTTTCTCGGACGCACCAGAGTAGCCACATCAACCTCAACCACCTCGATGCCGATGCTCTCGAACCACTTGGTCGCCTTGGGGTTACCCTCATTCACCAGTATCTTCCTTGGCTCAAGCACCACACCAGTATTGGGGGCACGCTTCACATAGGGTCTCCGTGGGTCTCGGGTATGAACCTTAACGCACACCTCTTCTGGTGGATCTATGAACTCCCAGCTCATCTCCTTCTCCATCCACGCCTTGAGATATGGGTCCAGACCTGTAGGGTCTTGAACCGTGGTATGCCTATCAACCAAGCTATAGTGGCTGGCGGCTATCCTTGAGCCATAACCGGGCTGGATTCTTACGTCCACCTCTGGGTCTTGGAGCTTGACGATATTAGCGAACTGGATATGGCCTGACTCGTTGGCTCGCATCAACTCTGGTTCCTGTGTGTTACTTCTTGGGAAGTGAACCCCAATGATTAGATGTTTCTCGTCCATCCAGCCAATACTGCCTCCCTCTGCCATGCCTTTGTCCATGATCATGCCTACTACCGGGCATCCTAATTCAGCTAGGGTTTGGTATGTGTATTTCTCTTCACCTTTCCTCATCCAGTCATACATCCTGAGGATGATCTGACCATAGACACCCGGGTGACACACATCATCGGTATAGATCGACTTCACCAGATAGGGAGGGTCATTCTCCTCGGGCTTACGGATAACCACCTCGACACCCTCTGCCTTGTAAGCATCAGCCAGATTCAGGTGATCCTCAACAAGCTCATCCAATGGAATCTTCTCAGCCATCCTCCAAGCAGGCAAATGGCTCTCATAAGGTGGAAAGGGGGTCTTCTGCCCAATAGTCTCAAACTCTTGACCCGGTCTGTGGAGGAGCACCATGCGCAGTTTGCCTACGTTGGTGTTTGCCTTCCATTTTTTGCCCCATATCTTCTCCATCTCGTCGCCAAAGTTGCTCAGGACCTGTGGATGGTATTTCAAGTACTGTTCCCGGAGGCTGAGACCGGTGTTCTTCTTGAAACTATCATCGTCTACCGCCATCTCGGCTTGGAACTCGCCTTCACTAAGTGCCATAAAATCATCTAGAGTATCACTAAACCTGTATTAATAATCACCTAGATTGGTCTGTGCCCCGAGGGGAGCCCAAAAAGGGGGTATTATTCTCGGAAGGAAGAGATAGGTTTACGCGACTGGTTCTCTTCATGGCTCCATTCTCGGGGCTGCAGTGTGCTATAGGCTGGCTTCTTTGATGGTTCCCTGTTTGATGTTTGGGTCCAACACAGTTTTCAGTGCTCTTAGCGCCTGTTTTAGAGCCGATTCCTTTTTCCTTTTTTCCTTGGTTGTCATCTTGACGATTCCAGAATACCTGATTTGTTTTTAAACGATTTTTCAAGATTATTACCTAATTAGACCCAATTCAATACATGATCGAGGGTTTTACTGAGTCAACAAGAGTAGATTTTAAACCTACATCAGATAATATTGCCTAAGCTGGTTACGCTATGTCCCAGAGAAACCGATACACCAAGCATGTTATCCAGTGGCTTATCGCTGGCTCACGCGGTGGTGTAAACAGGGGCAAGATATTGACTACTCTCAGGGAGGAGCCGATGAACGCGAACCAGTTGGGCGAGGCCATTGGCGTTGATTACCGTACTATAAGGCATCATCTGGATATTCTGGAGAAGAACGGGATGATAACCAGCATGGGTCCAAGGTATGGTACTATGTACTTCATTTCCCCAAACCTAGAGGATTCATGGGGAGATTTTGAAGAGATTTGGAACAAAATTGGAACAAACCCTAATAATGATGGTGGTTAGCAAGGTGCAGATGAACAGGAAACAACAGGTTGCGGTCCTCATAATGGCGATCTACTTCGTCGTGAATGTAGCTGCGAACATGGATCAGCTGGTGATTAGCGAGGACGAGATACTTTTCAGGTTATTGAATGATGAACGATTATTGATTGATCCTGACCTTGAGGGGCTTGATCCCGAGAACCTGAGTATATTGAGCCGCCAGATCACCACATATATTCAGGGCAAGATAATCATCTCGGCAGTAAACACTATCCTGTTGGTTTACCTGTTCGCCAACTACTTGGATATGTACCGGACAACCAAGAGCAGCTTTACGCTTGGATTGGTTTTCCTCAGCGCTGCCTTACTCAGTTATAGCATTTTCACGAATCCGGTGCTGTTGAGTATAACGAGTGGCTCAGGTGGGTTGCAGATAATCCAGTACTTCAACTTCCTACCTGACTTGCTTACTACTATGGCGTCAACGATACTCATTTATTTGAGTCGCCAGTAAATGCTTTTTCTTCAGTGGTTGTTTTTATTTTCGGTAGTTAATACTACCTGAATTATTTTTAACTAAATCCCATGGATTCTCTGAACCTATCGCTGTTGATTACTGAAATTATGAAACTGATTGAATTTCGGTAGTATTGACTACCTTAATTCAAGAAAGACATATTCAAAACGCAAGCCTACTTCTCATAACAAGATTTTGGTGTTAAATAATACCACCGTGAACTATCCTTGAGGAAAATGCCAGACTATTTCATCGGTGTTGACAGTGGAACCCAGAGCACCAAGGCAATCATAGTGGATAGCGAGACAGGGTTGGTCGCTGGGAAGGCATCAAGGAGTTATGGTTTGATCGATGGGCTTCCCCTTGGGCATATGGAGCAGCATCCCGAGACATGGATACGTGAGACTCTGGGGGCTATCCGCGAAGCATTGGATTATAGTAAAGTGGATCGAAGCCATGTGAGAGGCATCGGTGTTAGTGGTCAGCAGCATGGATTTGTGCCCCTTGATGATAAGGGCAGGGTGATCCGTCCCGCCAAGCTCTGGAATGATACAAGCACCGCTGAGGAGTGCAATCTAATCATGGACCGCGTTGGGGGCTTGGAGGAGACCATCAGACTTGTGGGTAACCCCATGCTTCCCGGATATACTGCCCCCAAGATTCTATGGTTGAAGCGTCACGAGCCCGAAAACTTTGCCAAGCTTGCAACTGTCCTACTTCCCCATGATTACATCAACTATATGCTTACCGGTGTGGCTGTGATGGAATATGGTGATGCATCTGGCACCATCTTGATGGATGTCAAGACACGAGAATGGTGTGACCCTGTAATCGAGGCTATAGACCCGGATCTCAAGGAAAAGCTACCTATGCTTCAATCATCTGATAAACCATTGGGTTATCTGAGTGAGAAGGCTGCACACAGTCTAGGCTTGTCATGTGATGTTCTTGTCTCTGCTGGGGGCGGTGATAATATGATGGGTGCAATTGGGACAGGGAATACTTCGCCGGGGAAGGTTACTGTTAGTCTGGGGACAAGTGGCACTGTTTATGCTTACTCTGAGATTCCTGTTGTTGATCCTGTGGGGGAGGTGGCTGCTTTCTGTGACTCTACCAATGCTTGGCTTCCCATGGTCTGTACCATGAATGTCACTGTAGCCACTGAGCTGGTTAGGAAACTTTTCAAGCAGAGCTATGAGGAGTTGGAGATGCAACTAGTAACTAGTCCAGTTGGCTCAGATGGATTACTATTCTTGCCCTATCTGACTGGTGAGAGGACTCCCAGTATGCCTGATTCTACTGGAGTATTGCATGGGTTGACTCCCAACAATTTTTCAACCGGAAATATCACTCGGGCAACCGTAGAGGGTGTTACTCTTGGGCTTAATTATGGGTTGAATCGGATGAGGGAACTTGGTATCGATCCCTTTGAGATCAGGTTGACTGGTGGAGGTAGCAACAATAGGGTCTGGGCAAAGATATGCGCTGATATCTTTGATGCTGAGGTGGTGGGATTCAAGGAGTCCGAGGGGGCTGCATTGGGTGCCGCCATACAAGCCTTATGGTGTCATGGACATCAGAACTGTATAGGTGAACCGATATCAGATATAACGGATAGGTTTGTCGTGGTAGATGAATCCACTAGAGAAAAACCCATACCCGAGAATGTGAAAAGCTATAGAAAAATACAAAAAGTTCATGATCAACTGCGTGATAGGCTCTTCAGAAATAAGTAATGGGTTTAATCGGTTCTTCCATCTGATTTTGCTTTTTTCATTCTGGTTACTCGGTCTGCTAGCCACCCTATTCTGGTGTTTTCACGGTTATCCGCCTCAGGGATGAATGGCTTGATATCAAGCAATGGGGTTCCATCCAGCATATCCACATCCAAAATATAGAGCATGTTATTCTTGATACCACTGAGTCTCACTACGGATAACCCGATGGGGTTGGGGCGTGCAGGGTATCTTGTGGCGAAAAGTCCTCTCTGCTGTGTTTCTAGGTATGGGGTTACTTTGAGGCTGTATCCTGTGGATCTGTGGAAAACGTAGAGCAGAATTATGTGTGAGAACCCATCCAAGTCTTGCAGTGCTTCAACGTATTCCTCTTTTAGCTCTATTACCCCTTCGATGCCTGTGGCTCCGATGGGTTGTATGGGTGTTCCCTTGGGGTTTGTGTGGGGTGTGTGAATTACTCCGATGGGTGAAAACTCCATATATGGTATATTGGTTAGGTGTTGAAAAAATGTAATGGCTGAATTCATTCTATGAATGGGGTAGTCGCTTATTTCATAAACCTATACCCCAATACCTTTTCAGAACCAAGATGAAGGATTTACGTCCACAGAAAAAGATGAGAACTCCTGATGAAATGTTAAAACACCTCAAGAGCACTACGCTTCAGCCCAAGTATAGTGCTGGTGTATGGTATTTCTACCCGGGAGCCAGCAGGTTCCACGAGCCCTACGTGGATAAGGGCACTATGGAGGAGACCCTCCACAAGGTGGCTTGGATGTATGATGAGGGCTATATTGATTCATCGTTTGGTGTTGAGGCTCATTATCCCAACGAGGTGAACTGGGAAAACCTCCACCTCTACAAGGCACTGGAGAAAGAGACCGGCGTCAAGCTCCTAACCGCCATACCCTTCCTCTTCTATGAGCGCAGATACCAGCATGGAAGCCTCAGCAACCCAGACACTGAGATCAGGCAACACGCCATCGAGAGAACCAAGGAAGCGTTAAAGCTAAACAAGGAATTGGACACTGAGTTCGCGGTGATTTGGCCCGGGATAGATGGCTATGAGAACCCCTTTGGGCATGACTTCTATGGGATGTGGGAGCACTTCGAGGCTGGACTAGCGGAAGCTATGGATGCTGTACCGGGGGTCAGGGTGGCGATGGAGCCCAAGCCCTACGAGCCAAGAGGCAACAATGTCTGGAGAAACACAGCCAATGGCTTGTTAATGTGCAGGGATGTAGAGAAACGCCTCAAGGCACCAGAGAACCATGAGATTCTGGATAAGGGTCGTGTTATGGTGGGTTTGAACCCTGAGGTGGGGCATGTCTTGATGGGGCACGAGGAGCTTGCCTATAGTTATGCTTCTGTGCTCAGGGAGGGGCGCCTGATGCATAGCCACTGGAATGCTCAGCCATTGGGTAACTATGATCAAGACCTCAACATTGGAGTACTCGGATATGATCAGATGCTTGCCACGTTGCTGGTCTATAAAATGCATAGCTATACTGGTTACTATGGTATCGATATCAATCCTGAGCGTATGCCTGTTGAGCGTGCACTCGTGTTGAGTATGAATAGCTTGGACGTTGCGGCTGATATCATTAATGGGCTTGATTATGATACCTTGGTTAGAGCCATGTACCATCCGGGAGAATATCCGGGAATAGTTGAGGATGTGCTCACAAGGGCGTTGGCACCGGATAAGGATCGTCTCCGATCTGTTCCCTAGTTTTCCTCTCTATTTATTTATTCAAACTTGTTAGACTAGATGGGGTTTTATGATAGATACCTTTGGTATGGCGTTGATGGATTATTTCGATGATCCAAAAAGTGTGCACGTAATTGAGCGCGATGACGGGTATATCCATATCACCGAGACAAAAGATTATTTCAGGGATTTTGATGAGTGGCATCCAGTAGAACAAAAGCTAGCAGAACTTGTCGAAGGAAAAGTACTGGATGTCGGCTGTGGCAATGGACGATGTATGAAGTATTTCCAAGAAAAAGGCATAGAGGCTGTTGGGATAGATTTCTCTGAGCTAGCTATAGATGCATCAAAGAGGTTTGGTGTCGATAATTGTCAAGTTATGGATGCAACGAATCTTGAGTTCCCAGAGAACTCATTTGGTACGGCTAGTTTATTTGGAAATGGTCTGGGGTTATGCGGTATTGAAGGTAGCAAGAAGATGCTTAAGGGTCTCAGCAAGGTCGTTAAACCAAATGGCTTGCTTGTCGCATCCTCCCGAGACCCTAATATTACCTCTAATCCCCTTCACTTTACATATCATCAGAGGAACCGAGAATACGGTAATCCTATTGGATTGATTCGCCTCAGGGTAAATTTCAAGGAAGAAAAAGGTGACTGGTTTGATCTCTATATGCTAGAGCCAGACGAGGTTGAAGGATTTATCCGAGACACTGGCTGGAGTCTTGAGAGAATGATAGAAGCCAAAGACCAAACTCACGCCATCTTCGGTGTGGTTCTAAGGAACTCGTAATCTCTTTATCCTCATCTCATCCATACTGAAGTATGCCAAACGACGTCAAGATTAATGTAATCAAGGTCACTGACCCCAAAGAGATGTTTGAGACCCCACCAATAAAACAGGACAAACCACTTCCTCCGTGCCAGATACACGAAGAAGGACAGGAGTATATCGTTGGTCCTGATATCAAGATGCCTGAGGGCTTCTGCCACTGGGCTTGGGCTCACATCAAATCAGGAGTAACCAAGCTGAGTTATGGCGGAAGCTATCCATGGAATGCTGAACCAAATGTTAGCGTTGAGTGCTGCACTGATGGGCTCAGACCTGTGGTCTATAAGCTTGAGAGAATCGAGCAATAACCCTCTAATTTATTATTTCTACCGTATTTCTCTTCCCCCATGCAGCGCGTGGTTGTCGTTGGTACATCTGGTTCAGGAAAAACTACAGTCGCTGCTAGGATAGCCAAGGAGCTAGACCTTCTGCATATCGAGTTGGACAGCATCCACTGGCTTCCACACTGGACTGAGCTTCCAGATGATGAGTTCAGGGCACAGGTAGCGGAAAAGATCACCTTGGATAGATGGGTTGCTGATGGAAACTACAAAGTTGTTAGAGACCTATTATGGAGGCGAGCAGACACACTTGTCTGGCTTGATTTGCCTTTCAGGGTTGTATTTTGGAGGGTAATGAAGCGTACCCTGAGGCGGGTTTGGACTCGTGAGGAGCTTTGGAATGGTAATAAGGAGGATCTCTCAGCGTTGTTTGGGCGTTACGCTATGCCTGTATGGGTTATCAGGACCTATTGGAGGAGGAAACGGGATTACCCTGAGATCATAGCTCAGCCTGAGTATGCTCATCTGAGGTTGGTTCATCTATGTTCTGTTGCTGAGACTGAGGCGTGGCTCGATGGCTTAAAAACTGGTTAATTCATATTTCTTTAAATAACTCCCCGTTGGATATGAAGCGAAAAGGTGCCAGAGGATGCGTGTAGCCGTAGTAGACAAGGAACGATGCAAACCCGACAAATGCACACAGGAATGCATCAGGTTCTGCCCCATGGTAAGGACAAGACGAGAAGCCATCAGACAGGACGAGGACGGCAAGGCATACGTCTCAGAATACATCTGCAGCGGCTGCGGCATCTGCGTCAAGAAGTGCCCATTCGATGCACTGCGTATCGTTAACCTGCCCGATGAATTGGAGTCAGAGCATCTCCACAGGTTTGGACCCAACAGCTTCACACTCTACAGGATACCAAAACCCAGGCGAGGCAACGTCGTAGGGCTTCTTGGTAGAAACGGGATAGGAAAATCTACACTGCTCAAGGTGCTCGCAGGAGAACTCATTCCTAACTTTGGTAAATTCGATGACCCCCCCACCAAAGAAGAAGTTATCGAGCACTATGTTGGTACACCCCTGCAGGAATACTTTGAGGGCGTCTATGGCGGCGGCTTCAAGGCTATCCACAAGCCCCAGTACGTGGATAAGATTCCCAGAGTAGTACAGGGAAAGACAGGTGATCTTCTCAATACGCTGGATGAGCGAGGAGTTCTGGACAAGATAGTTGATGATCTTGAGCTTGGACACCTGCTTGATCGTGATCTCACGGTACTAAGCGGCGGTGAATTACAGAGGGTAGCCATCGCCACAGCCATAATCAGGGATGCACCGGTTTATCTTTTTGACGAGCCCAGCAGCTTCTTGGACGTATATCAGCGTACACGTGCCGCACGAATAATCCGTGGGCTTGCGGCTGATGATCGTATGGTTATCACGGCTGAGCACGACCTAGCCGTCTTGGATTATATGAGTGATGAGATTTTCATCCTATATGGTGAGCCTGATGTCTATGGTATCGTCTCAAATGTCCACACTGTTCGTGAGGGCATTAACATCTATATCAACGGGTATATCCCAGACGAAAACATCAGATTCAGGCAGACCCCCATAGTGTTCCACGAGAAGCCGCCACAGGAAAAACAGGCAGTCTACTATAATGTATTGGAGTGGAGCGACTTAGTCATGGATTACGGTGGCTTCAAGCTAGAGGTCAATGCTGGCGGCATCGGTATGGGGGAGGTAGTCGGCATTCTGGGCATGAACGGGATTGGAAAAACCACGTTCGTGAGAATGCTTGCAGGAGTAGAGGAGCCTACCATGGGACAGGTTACCAATCCTGAGATAAAGGTCAGCTACAAGCCTCAGTATATTAGCTCCAAAGTGGAGGGAACCACGGAACAGGTTCTTAGAAAGGCTGCTGGGACCAAGTATGTGGAAAACTGGTACAAGGCAGAGGTTATCGAGCCACTGCATGTGAAACGGATGCTGGAAAAAGAGGTTAATATCCTGAGTGGGGGTGAGTTGCAGCGTGTGGCTATTGCCGAGTGTTTGAGCCGTGATGCTGATATCTATCTATTGGATGAGCCCAGCGCGTATCTGGACGTCGAGGAGAGACTAGCAGTAGCCAAAGCTATCAGGCGAATCACCAAGATGAGGGGAGTAACAGCGTTTGTGGTAGAGCACGATATAGTTACTCAGGACTTTATCGCTGACAAGATTATGGTGTTTGATGGTAAGGCAGGTAAATATGGTCATGCTGGTAACCCCCAGAGCTTGGAGGATGGCATGAATACATTCCTTGAACAGATGGATGTAACCTTCCGGAGGGACGGTGACACCAAGAGACCAAGGGTAAACAAGCCTGAAAGTAGACTGGATAGACAACAGAAGAATAGTGGACGCTACTATTACAGCGCCTAGTGGGCGTTTAGTAGCAGCGCTATAATGGCTACTGCTATCCCAGAGACCACCATCTTGGCACCGCTTATGATTACATTTTCACCGCTGATGGTACCGAGGTAGACACCCAATCCGAATAACGTAACCATACATGCCGCAGAGGATACTATGAAGGCTAACTGTAACCCAAGCACGCCTGGTACTAGTAGGAAGGGTACTACAGCTGGTATTGATGCGATGAAAGGAGCCGATCCATCTACAAAGGCTGCGAATAGCGAGACGAATCTGCTGGCTTGCCCATATATTGTGTCGTCTAGGTTGATGAGCATGGCGTCCTCCAACTCGTTTAGGCTGTGGTTACGCTCGGCGCTCTCTGTCATGTAGGTTCCGCTGAAACCGGATACCATCATGGCTACCCCCCCTGTGATTATTACGCCTATGATGCTCCTAGGGTCATTAATCCCTCCTAGCCATGCGCCCATGACTACGCCTAGGCTTGTCATGGCGCCGTCGAAAGCGTTCATGGCGAAATATCTTCTTATTATTTTCTGGGCGCCAGTAACTGCAAAGTATTGGCTTACTTCTGATATTTTTTCTTTTATACTTCGGGTTATTCCGTTTTCACGTTGCCCGTCCTCAGGGGACTTTTCCACTAGGTCCTTCCCCTGAGTGAACTCGGAGCCTGTTTAAAGCAAAAGGGGCTCTTCATTTGACTTATAGCACTCACCAGCCAAAAACCATGAAGCAATATAAAAGTTATGAAGTTTAGCTCGCCCATAGACTCATATATCAGCGCTTATGCTCATCTGAATCATGGTGTTCAACGTTGTCCGGGTGGTCAGGGTTGAACCAGGCGCTGAGCTTGGGGGCACTGTTTTTGATCAGTGGCTGTATATCGAGTTTGGTGGCTCTACTGCGTCTGTTTTTGATCCTGAAATGATTGCACCTGAGTATGCATCGGGTGAGTTGCATGAGGTGAAGCTTAGCTTGATGGCTACCAGCGTTGAGCCCAGTACGAGCCGCTCCTCAGGGATAAATGGGAACAGGTATTATGGAAGGGTGGTCTCTGTGGTTGAGCGGGAAGGCTTGTTTGAACATCTGCTAGATATCAATGGATTGAAGATTCACTTGGCGGAGCAGCAGAATTACCCCTTGTATGAGTATTTAGCTGTTCAAGGGAGACTGGATTTGATTGACATCAAGCTTCCAGAACCCAATGCATGGGATACTGTCTAGTTGTATGGTTTTATCCAGTTGACTTTCCCCGCCTCGTAATCGTAGACACCGTATAGTACTCGTTTGGTTTTGTTTTCGATTCTATCATATGCCCAAACATTATAATTGATGCCCCTTCTGTCCCCTACCTCATCCAATTCGAATAACCCGCTCAACCCCTGATAACCTGCCGCTGTTGTTGGTATTCTATCTTTGAGCACCAGTATCTCTGTTGAATCCTCAGCAATAACCGAGAGCGCTAGAATCCATATCCCATCATATATGTTCGCCTCAATCAGGCTCATGTCTCGTCCAAACTCGTCTCTGAATTTTTGACAGATACTTCCAGACAATGTGGTGTCTTTGATATTTGGGGATAGGCTCAGCGCTCTTACCTCTGACGATACATCTAGTTTCTCCAGCTCTGTGATACATTGGTCTGTCTCATAGTAACTATACCATTGGACGCCGATTATGTCTGGATATATTTGACACATATCCAATAGCTGAGGGAGGCAGCAAGAATAAACAAAATAAAGGATAGCTATCTCCTCTTCAGGATAAAACCTAGATGCGTTGTTCACATAATTGTTTAATTGAGAAAAGTTGATGTCAATTGACTCTATCTCTGGCTTGTAGTTTTCCCATTCTCCATATTCCACTGAATATTCAACAGGATCATACACATGCCCACCCAGGCTTCTTAATTCCTCGTTGAACGCACTCACTTCATAGTTAACAGAATCAGTTACTGGGATTACTGCTCTTACCCCGAGTTCATAAATTATTTCTGCAAATGTTTTTGTCCTCTGGGTTCTTGGAGGGTGGAGTCTGAACACCGTGTCATCCCATGTGAACCCAAATGGCTGAGCAGACCCGATGCTGATAAAAATCATATCGTCATCGCTTACTGCTAGACTCATACAAAGATCTAAGGCTAGGTTATTGGGGAAACCCACCAGCAAATTGGTGCCATTATCTCGGCAGTCCTGTACAACCGTAATCATTTCCCCGTATTCATCGACGGGCTGGAAAACCACATCAAATTCAAATCCACTGTTTTGCTGATTAGAGTATTCGATTATGTCTCTCTCAGCTTGCTCTGCGATAAAGCTGTAATATTCGCTGGTTTCTGGGGCGTACTCCGAGTTGTATTGGTCTATAACGCCGATGGTTACTGTCTGAACACCAATATCATTGCCTTTGTCCTCTACCAGTTCTGTGGTTGGTCTTGAAGAATATGCAATGAAGACAACCAGTAAAATGACTATTATAACTGGAACGTATTCTTTCTTGCCCCAATTCTCCATGATCTGACGTCAGTCTCGATCATAATAAGTCGTTTTGAGAAAAATTTTTTACAAAACATATCCGTTGATCTTATCAACCACTAACACCTCGGTTTGAATATGAAAGAGGATACGCGGTGCTTCGGAAACAAGGACCCATTGATGGCTGAGTACCATGACAAGGAGTGGGGAGTGCCGCTCCACGATGATCGTGAGTTATTTGGGTTAATAATCTTGGAGGGTGCGCAGGCGGGGCTCAGCTGGAGAACCGTTCTCCACAGGCGTGAGGCTTACAGGGAGGCTTTCGCTGGGTTTGACCCTGAAGTGGTTGCCACATTTACTCCTGAGAGGCTTGAGGATATCCGTTTGAACAGTGGGGTTATCAGGAATAAGCTCAAGATCGCTTCTGCTGTGAAGAACGCCAAGGGCTTCTTGGGGATTCAGCGAGAGTTTGGTAGCTTTGACAAGTACCTCTGGGCTTATGTTGATCACAAGCCGGTGATGAATGGTTTTGGTTCTTGGAAGGAGGTCCCCGCCGAGACCATGCTAAGCACAAGACTCAGCAAGGACTTGAAGAAGCGGGGATTCAGCTTCGTTGGTCCCACCATCATGTACGCGTACATGCAGAGCGTGGGCATGGTCAATGATCATCTTACGTCTTGTTTCCGGTATCAAGAGATCGTGGATGAGTATGGACGATGAAAGCTGACACAGTACTTGTAAACGGTAACATAATCACAGTTGACCACCAGAATACGGTGTATCAAGCAATCGCCATCAAAGACTCCAAGATCATTGGTATAGGCTCTGATGAGGAAATAGAGCAATACATGGACACAGATACAATAGTCTTGGACCTTGAGGGACGAACAGTAACCCCCGGCTTCGTTGACAGCCATAACCATACCTGTGAGTATGGGTTCAGCGAACTCATATTGGACCTGAGATATCCCAAGGTCCAGTCTATCAAAGACATCATTGACTTGGTGAGAGAAGCAGCAGAGTCCAAACCCGAGGGCGCATGGATCAGAGGAGTAGGCTGGGACGATGCACTGCTAGATGAGAAACGCCCACCCACGAGACAAGACCTAGACCCAGTCTCACCAAAACACCCAGTTATCTTGGATGCCCAGACTCCTGTACAGGTTGCCAACAGCTATGCTCTGGACCTAGTGAATGCAAGTTATACCGAGGATTATGATGGGTTGTTATTGGATCATGATGTAGCCTACAAGATCAGGCTACTCGCACGAGACTACACGGTAGACGAATGTAAAGAGGCGATATTGAAGGCACAGGACGCATTATTCCGTGTTGGTGTGACCTCCCAGAAAGAAGCAGGAGCCACAGACACCATGATCCAAGCCTACAGGGAGCTTCACAAGGAGGGATACCTCAAGATACGCAGTTTCCTCATGATTGGCATCCATAACGGTCAGACAACAGTCGAGTTAGCCAAGGAAGCCGTCTCAAAATATGAACCGGGAGGCGATGACACTCTCTATCTGGGGGCTGTGAAATGCAGCTTCGATGGGAGCGGGGGCAACCGCACAGCTTGGCTTTATGAGCCATGGAACAGAAATTATACTGAGATCGATGGCGTCAACACTGGTGGACCAATCATACCAGAGCCCCACACCTATCCTGAGATAGCCAAGATAATCCACAATGCAGGCTTCCAGATAGGCGCACACTGCGTTGGAGACCAGACCATAGACCGTTACGTGGACGCGATAGAGGCAGCCATCATAGATTCCCCAAGAACTAACTGTAGACATAGCGTCATCCACAACAACTTGCCAACAGATTATGCTTTGAGGAAAGAGACTGCTATGGGGGACAACATTGTAGTTGAGGCTACAAGTGCTTACCTCTACTTTATAGGGGATAATTATGCGGGTAGCTTTGGACCCCACAGGAGTAGACGTCTGATCCCCCTCAGGACATTGCTGGATCGAGGTGTGGTTGTGGGCAATGGATGCGACTGGAACACATGTCTGCTGAACCCCCTCTACGGCATCTACGCAGCCACCACCCGGAGACCAAGGAAGGGGGTATACGGTGACCGGCCTTTGGGCGTTGATGAATGCATACCCCCACTGGAGGCATTGAGGACGTACACTTGGAACAGCGCGTATTGCATGCTCTGGGAGGATAACATTGGTAGCTTGGAGCAGGGGAAGTATGCTGATCTGCTGGTTTGGGACGTGAATCCGCTTGAGGTTGAGCCTGAAAAGCTGTTGGAGATGTCCCCTGAGGCAACCATGGTCTCGGGAGAATGGGTTTTCAAGGCGGATTAACCCCCTTTTAACCGGGTAGGCAACCCGTGCTACCCACACAGTATAAAAGGAGGCTTGCATCAATATTCCTCTGAATATCTACCAGAACCTTCTGGAGGATATGTGAAAACGTTGGAGAAACCGAAAATAATACATCTGGTTCTAGATGTACTGAAACCCCATCAACCCCCACTACCCGAGTTCGCATCATTCATGGGCGAGTTAGCGGGATTAACAAGAGTAGACATCTCAGTAGTTGAGATGGATGAGAAAACAGAGAGCCTCAAGGTAACAGTCGATGGATCAAGCATCGATTATGAGGAGCTCAAAGGACACATGGCTAGGCAGGGAGCCGTTATTCACAGCGTAGACAAGGTTATTGTAGAGTAAGCAATGCCAATCATACCAACCCTGTCCACATTTCTCGATAAACCAAGCGACCCAAATCACGATATAATATTGTTCACAGCACCACTAGACGCTACTACCTCAAATCGCAGTGGCACAAGGTTTGGACCCGATGCTATTCGCAGGGAGAGTAGTTTCCTTGATACATATTCCACGCGAAGTGGACTGGACTGGGATGATTTGGACCTTGGAGACATCGGTGATATCGAGTGTAGTATGGTTGAGGCTTGTCTTCCTGCCATTGAGGAGACCATTAAAGAAATTAATGGCTTCCCTGTGATGTTGGGTGGTGAGCACACTATTACCTTGGGGGCTATTCGTGCTTTGAAGCCCGAGCTTGTAGTGGTATTCGATGCGCACCTTGACCTCAGGGATGAGCTATTCGGCGAGCGCCTCTGTCACGCTACTTATCTGAGGAGGGCTATTGAGGAGACAAACTGCAAGGCTCTTGTGGTTGGCGCTCGTGCATTGAGCGGAGAAGAGGTATCATTTGCCCAGTCATCTGAGAATATTGCCTATATCACATCAAGAGAATTTCAAAAAGACCCCAATGCGTGCATTGATAGGATCGCTAAAGCAGTTCAATCCGTAGAATCAGTTTATCTAAGTATCGATCTCGATGTTCTCGATCCAGCTTATGCTCCCGCTGTGGGTAATCCCCACCCCGAGGGGCTGAGCACAGGCATGTTGTTGGATTCCGTTGAAGCTGTGATGCAGGGGAAAGTTGTGGGGTTGGACCTGAACGAGGTCTATCCACATTATGACTCGGGGGTAACCGCTACCACTGCTGCTTATGTTGTCATGGAGTCCTTGTACAGTTATCTGAGGCACAGGGATGAATGAGGCATTTGAATGGGATATACGGGTCCCATTGGTCTCGAATGTCTATGTTTTAGTTGATATTCTGTTTGCTCTGCTTCTGGTCTCGGGTGCTCTATTGGTTGTTGTGCTCTATGTGACTGGTTTCGTGGATGTCTATGGTGTTTTCAGGTTGTTTCTGATCGCTGATGGCTTGCTCATTGTACTGCTTTTTATGGTCTTGGGAGTGGTTTTCACCAACCGCTTCCAATTACTCTATAGACTGAACGCTGAGGGCGTGCTTGTACGGGTAGGGGAGTTTGAGAGCAGTCTAAACAGGATGGCTTGGAGTGTAACTGGGTTCGTCCAGAGGCATGGCATATCTGGTGGTAGAGTCTTCTCGATGATTAATGAGGAGCTATTTGTCTCATGGGATAAGGTGTCTCGTGTTGTGTTAGATGATCGGCGTCGTGTAGCCTCATTGATCTCTGGTACTCGTCCTGTGATGAGGGTTTATTGCACAAAGGAAAACGTTGAATCTGTTTTCACCTTGATTCAGGGGTATCTTCCTGAGCCAGAGGAGTAATCCCCGGGTTTCTGAGTCGCATGATATTGTTATATCGCCCCGTCGCATATAGAGGTGGAATGGTGGCAGACAATGAGTGATGACGAGATAGTAAATGTGCGTGGAAGGGTCGCCCCAGATAACCTTGGGACTAGTTACATGTTGTCCGCTGGATATGATGGGCAACAGAAGAAAGCATATGTTCGCCTCTATGAGCCCAACGAGGAGCAGATTTATCTCTGGTACGATAACACAGGACACCTACCCTATCTCATATCAAAAAAGTCCGCCACCGAACTCGGTGAGAACAACCGAGTAATAAAACATCAAGGCTTCGTAAGATTCGATGAATCAATAAAATACGATGCCCTCAATGATCAAGAAATACAGATAACCAAGGTCATGGCAGAGGACCCCCTGAGTATCGGTGGAGGCGCTGGCTGCATCAGGAACCTACTCGATGAGAGCTGGGAGAACCGAATCAGGTATTATGCCTGTTATGTCTATGATCAGGGCTTGGTACCCGGGATGCCGTATCGGGTGGTGGATGGGAAGCTTGTGCCTGATGACTGGAGCATGCCCCCTGAGATCGAGGATCAGTTCAACAAGGTACTTGAAGGCTCTGAGGAGCGTTTTGTTGAGCCCATGAAGGATTGGGCAAGGCTCCTCCAGATGCCAGTACCTAACATCAGGCGCGTGGCTGTAGATATCGAGGTGCGTCCCAGCGTTGCGAATCGTATGCCCAATGCGGATGAGGCAAGTGACCCAATTATCACTGTGGCGTTTGCTGGTAGCGATGGGCTTCGCAGGGTTATCCTGTTTGATGATCTAAAAACTGGTGAAGTGGTGGAAAAAGTTCCCGGTGCTAATGAGGTTATGGTCTATGAGACCGAGCGCCAAGTAATAGAAGAGACCCTAAGGATAATCAATGATTATCCAATCGTGTTGACATTCAACGGGGACGATTTTGACTTTAAATTTCTCAGGAACCGTGCAAGGAATCTTGGGGTGCCTGATGTGGATATTCCTATTACTATTGGGCGCCGGTTTGCGTTCCTGACTAATGGCGTTCATGTTGACTTGTATCAGTTCTTCAGGAACCGATCGATTCAGGGGTATGCGTTTGGGAACGCGTATCGTGAGTTCAGCTTGGATGATATTACTCAGGGGATTCTTCATCAGGGCAAGATTCCTGTGCCTGATTTTAACCAGCTGACTATGGCTGAGATGGCTGAGTACTGTATGCAGGATGCCTTCATCACCTACGAGTTGACGGCTTTCAACGATAATCTGGTGATGAACCTCATGGTGATGCTTCAACGCATCAGTAAGATGATTCTTGAGGACCTGAGCAGGTTTGGTGTGAGCCGCTGGATACTAGCGTTAATGGAGTGGATGCACCGACAAGAAGGCTGGCTAATACCCAACACACAGGATATCATTGTGAGTAAGGGCGGAACTACCACCGAGGCTATGATTAAGGGTAAGAAGTATCAGGGTGGGATAGTGCGTGATCCTGTTCCGGGTATTCACTTTGAGGTTACTGTGGTTGACTTCGCTAGCCTATACCCCTCTGCTATCAGGAACTGGAACCTCAGCTATGATACATTGCTCTGTGAGCACGAGGATTGCAAGAATAACCTTGTACCCGGTACGCCCCACTGGGTATGCACCCACAGGCATGGTATGACCAGCACATTAATCGGTAGCCTCAGGGACCTCAGAGTCCTATGGTATAAGCCCAAGGCAAAGGACCCGGGACTCACTGACGACCAACGCCAGTATTATCACGTGGTCCAGCAAGCCCTCAAGGTTTTCCTAAATGCGAGCTATGGCGTGTTTGGGGCTGAGAGCTTCCCATTGTACTGTCCGCCGTTGGCTGAGAGTACTGCTGCTGTTGGCAGGTATGCGATGGAGGAGGCTGGTAAGCGGGCTGAGGCTCTTGGTATTGATGTGCTGTATGGGGATACTGATAGCGTTTTCTTGGATCACCCATCAAAAGAACAGACTGATGGCTTGGTGGCGTGGGCTGATGATGCATTGGGCATCGACCTTGAAGTGGAAAAGACTTACAGGTACGCTGTTTTCAGTGAGCGTAAGAAGAACTATCTGGGAGTCTACAAGGATGGAAGGATGGATATCAAGGGGCTCACAGGTAAGAAGCGGCATATTCCACCCATATTGAAGAATGCATTTGATGAGTTGACGCGTATTCTATCTGAGGTTCAGACCCTTGATGAGTTCCCTGCAGCTAAGGAGGATATTAAGGGACTGGTGCAGGAGGTTCACCACAGGATCATTGAGCGGGAATTCAAGATAGGTGAGGTTGCCTTCCAGATGCAGTTAGGCAAGCCATTGAAGGCGTATGATACTAATCCGCAGCATGTGAAGGCTGGGCGTATGCTGGAGGAGATGGGTCATGAGATAGATCAGGGGGACATCATCTATTATGTGGTTACCAAGGATGATGTGTTGCCTGCGATTGTGGCCAAGCCAAAGGATGTAGATGTCAGGAAGTATGAGGAGTATCTTGAGAGTACCTTTGGGCAGCTTCTGGATGCACTGGATATGAGTTTTGATGCGTTGGTGGGCAAACCTCAGCAGACTAGCCTTGGGGCGTTCTTCGGCTAGCCAGTGTATTCCATTGATGCTCCTAATATTGATCCAATAATCAACCCTAGTATCCCGTGACCAAGAAGTACTCCCAGTGTGAAACCTAGTGCTGCTAGTACGAAGGTTTTTCTGCCCGTGAATCTAGCCTCGTTTTTTCCGAAGAGTCTCCAGTCAAGCCAGTCAACAAAGCTATGCATGTATTTTGGACTGTTTTGCCTCGCCTGATTCAATCCATATATCACAATGCCCATAGCAGCGTAGCTTCCCAGTAGTATCGGTGCGGAAATATCACTGCCGGGTTGGAGATAGAAGTAACCCATTACTATGGCTCCAATGGCGATTGAAGCCATGAAGATATAGAAAATGGTGTTTAGCTGTTTCTTGATGTAGTTTTGGCGTGAATTCTGGATTATTGGGGCAAGCTCAATATCCCCATTTAGGTTCTCATTGATATTCTGAAGTATGTTGACGGCACGTTGACCTAATTCAGTTAAAACATAATCGCCCTCACTGTTCTTCTCTATCAAGCCCTGTAGTTCATTGAGTTGATAATTGAGCTTGCTCGTGGTGAGCCCTGTTTCGCCTAGTATTGCGCTGTATCGGGTCTCGTTCTTTGCCAGTATCTGGAGTATCTGTCTCCTTTCTGGGTGGTTTATTGCCCGGATTATTGCGTCTTGGGCGTTTTTTTTGCTCCATTTTTGTTCAACTATGGCATTGTCTGTGTGCTTTTATCCTTTTTTGACCGTTAAAACATGACAAGAAAATCTGTCAAGCAGTGTCTCCAGGTTTCTTGGCAATAAAGAGTCGTACCTGAAATATTCTGTTAGATTTTCTGGAGAAATAACCTAATTATTTACGAGCAGTTGATCGTTAAACTGTTAACCCTGTATAACAATATTCTTTTATGGTTCGTCACGCCGAGCTCGCTGAGCTTGATCTCCCCGATTTTGGTTACCCCTCCTTTGAACCCAAACTAGATGCAGACATCTATCTAAATCGCCTTGAGAGACTCAGAAAGAAAACCCAAGGAGACTACACCCATATACTGGTCTATGGGGACCGGGAGCACAGCGCCAACATAGCATACCTCACAGGCTATGATCCCAGATTCGAGGAAGCACTACTCATTGTAGACATAGAAGAAGACCAACAATGGATACTCATCGGCAACGAGGGAATAGGTTATCTAGAGACCAGCCCCATCAAGGAACAACTCAAACCAGTACTATACCAACCCTTCAGCCTACTAGCCCAAGACAGAACAAAATCAAAACCACTCAAACAGATACTCCAAGAAACAGACATCACAGCAAACAGCAACATAGGCATCGCAGGCTGGAAATATTACACAGAACAAGAATCACCAGACCCAATTCATTGGATAGAAGCCCCCAGCTACCTCGTTGACAACCTCAGAGCATTAACCCCCGATGTAACCAACGCTACCCACGTCTTCATGCACCAAACAGAAGGACTCAGAGCCACCCATGAACCAGAACAACTGGCAGTCATGGAATACGCAGCCACACTAACCAGCACCGCAGTGAAAAACGCGTTATTCGGAGTCTGGCCCGGCATGAATGAAAACCAGGTAGTCCACTTGATGAAGCTCAACGGCTACCCCCAAAGCGTTCACCTCATGCTCAGCACAGGTCCACGCGCATGGATAGGACTACCCAGCCCAACAACCAAAGAGATCAAACGAGGCGAAGCCTTCACCACAGCAGTCGGACTCCAAGGCGCACTAAACTGCAGGGCAGGATGGCTAATAGAACATGAATCAGAGCTACCCAAGAACATCAGCGATTATGTTGAGAAGCTCGCTGCTCCTTACTTTGAGGCAGTTGTTGCTTGGCTGGAGACCATGAGCATCGGTGTGACAGGCGGAGAACTGTATAATGCTGTGCATGACAGGATTGGTGATCCCTTCTTTGGCGTTGAGTTGAACCCTGGTCACCTCATAGGCATGGATGAATGGATCAACAGCCCCATCTACAAGGACTCAACGGACAGGATCAAGCCCGGCATGGCGCTACAAGTAGACATCATACCCGCCACAGGTACCGAGTATTTTACTATCAACACAGAGGACGGGATAGCCATAGCAGATCAAAGCATCCGCAACAAATTCATGGAGAAATACCCAGAAGCATGGAAAAGGATAACCCAGAGACGAGACTACATGACAGAACAACTAGGCATAAGGCTCCAACCAGAAGTACTCCCCTTCAGCAACCTAGCAGGACATCTGCCACCATTCATCTTGAACCCACGCAGAGCATTTAGGATGACAAAATAACAATAAGCTAAGATAACTTCACAAGCTTTACATAATCAAACCCAGATGTGCTGTGAATTTTTACTGATATTGATGTCCCAGAGCTAAACAACCCGCTTCCTATCCAAACATCTACCGCCACCGTCTCTCCACTTTCTAGTGTTATTCCCCCATCGGGTAAACTGGTTCCCATGGAAGCTGTGCTGCTAAGAGACCCTCCCTCAGAAATATTATACTCGGAAATCAAAACGTCATTCACCATAATATATGATATCCTCGTGGGGGTTGGTCCACTGTTTTTAATGGAAAAATGGGCTGCCCATCTTGAGTTATTAACAATAGGATTAAGTATGCAGTAGGCTGTGGGGATCTCGATCTTCTCGATACCAGTGTACTGGCTGGTTGTACCGCTCAAATAAAAAGCAGCGCTTACGCTGATAACTATGGCTACCGCCACCAAGATTACAGTCGATATCACCGGGCTTATTGCCCTTCTATACCTACTCACACGTAACCCGTTTAGCCTTTAATGTAGAATGTAAATAATGATTATCGAACCATGAAACATATGAAAAATACTTAAACTATTGCTGTTATTCTCCTGAGAAATTACGCCTGATAACGAGATACCAGACCACAATAACGCCAAGAACAACACCATATGCAATGTAATCACGATACGCATACAATGCGAAGCCAGCGGAACTGTCCTCAGCACTGTGTTCCGTTGCTAGATATTCCTCGTAATTCATCACAAACAGATAGCCGTCCCGGTTGCCTCCAATGGTGTCTTGGTATGCATTCTCTGATACCCCGAATCTGGATGAGGTGGTGCCCCCCACCAAGTAGAGTACACCATCTTGGAGTATCTGTTCAAAGGGGTGATCTTCATAGTAGCCACCCACATAGGAGATCATCTCTATCTCGTCATCCATGATTATCAGCACAACGTCACTGGATCCCTTGTACTCTGACTGGAAGGCGTTCACTGTATCAAATTCCCCAGTCAAGACAAAACCCGATACTATGAGTCTCCCCATCTCATCCATGTTTACCTGTAGAAGAGAGTCCCAGCTCTCCCCACCATAATAGGTAGAGTAGAGTAATTCCCCTCCTGATCCACTTATCTTGGTGAGGAATCCATCTACCTCTATGTCGCTGTATTCGGGCTGGAGCGCGTCATCGGTTACCGGATAATCATCAGACCATGTCCTACCAACAATTACTATGGAATCATCAGGACCCTCAGATAACCCAAAGACATGATCCACACCTGTTCCACCGAAATATGTGCATGTGACCAGATTTCTGCTTGGACCTATCTTGGCTACGAAGTTATCGCCTTCATCTCCATTAAATTCAGAGCGGAGGCAGTTCCCGGTAACAGGTAGATCACGGCTACTGGTCCCTCCCGAAAGGTATATTGAGTCATCCCGTCCAACCGCCACTTCTCCAAGGAACTCCTCGCCGCTCCCCCCAAAATAGGTTGAGTAGACAACCGTCTCAAGATCATAGGTAACAACTCTCACAAAACCATCAGACTCACCAGATATCTCACGCTGGAAAGCGTCCTCTGTCGTGTACATGGTCTCTGAGGTAGTCATGCCACCCAAAATGAGATTACCCGACGAGTCCATCTCAACATGATGAATCTCATCGATCTCATCAGGCAGATACAGCCTTGCTCCAATCAAATCACCCTCAGGCGTGTACATGGCGATAAACGAGTCACCTCTCTCCCTACCAGAAGGCGTCGAGTCAAATGTAACCGGGAAATCAGTAGATGTGGTCGATCCAACCACGATCACCTCATCATAGTCTCCTATCTCAACATGAAGAGCGGTCTCAAACCCACTTCCCCCAATATATGTGGACCAGAGAAGCTCATAGTCAGGGGAAAACTTGGCTACATACGCGTCCCCGAGTAGATGAAAAAACTCTCCCGGCGATAGGGCTCCCCCGCCATAGGATTCCTGCACTGCGTTCCTTGTTGGTAAATCCTCTGAGTATGTGCCACCAACAATGATTATGTTGCCCTGAGAGTCTAGTTTAATGTCTCTAATATAATCCTCTTCAGAGCCTCCGAAGAATGTGCTATAAAATATATCCCCTGATTCACTTTGACCATTGCCATAGGCGTATGGTATCAGCAAGAAAATTACGATGATTAGGGTTGAAGCGATTTTAATCTTATTTCTATTCATTTTTTTTCTCTCCATTAGGATTCAAGGCAACCAAAAAACAAGAGAAACCTAAGCCTTATAGAAACTCCTCAAGCCCAAACATGCGAAATCAGTAACCGTCACTACAAAACTACCGCTAGGGGGGAGGGGAGGGTCACAAATCCCAGTCACAGACAGCCTCCTTTCAACGAATCCAACCGCAAAACAACCCAGAATCATCCTCAATATATGACGAAAAGCGTCATGGTAACCGTGAAAAAGTTACAAAAAGCGTCTTGGTAAGCCTATAATTGATATTTCTCTCCCTTAACAGGAGGCTCAACGCTTCTATAGATCTCCCTGAACCGCTCAGCGCCCTCTGTATGGACTGGGAACACCTTGCCCGGAGCCACGGTCTCCAATGCAGCTTTCAAGTCGCCCCTGCTCATATGCCCAGACGCATGTAGCTGATGATACTTAAGCCCAAAATGATCCAGCCAGTTATGAAGCACCCGCTCCTCAAGCTCCTCATCAGTAAACGGCTCACTCATACTATAGATGAAGTGACTTCCCGCCTCGGGTCTGATATCAATGAGTTCCGCAAAGTTATAGAAATCCAGATTCACCAAGTACCGCTTGGGGAAACGCCGAATCTCCTCAGCCGTCACCAGCCTATCCAAGTATTTACGCTCCCAGACAAAGTAATCCTTCTCATCATAGGTCCCAGACCGTTTCCTGCGATAATAGACTCTGATCCAGTCATCATTCAATGGATCAGGCATATCCAGATGCTCATCACCGAGCAACTTGTCTAATAGATACGCTGTCTTGGGGTGAATCACCAATACCCTGCCACAGTCACGCGCAGCCTCATAGAAGGTCCTCCACCTATCAATGTCTCTACTGGGCTGGGTGAAGATCACCGACTTGCCATCACGATCGGCCTCACAGCACACCTTACGGACACCGCTAGCCACACCTGCCTCGCTAAGATGCTTTCTTTTCCCTGTCCTGACCATACGGGTGCCCTCACAGATCATCACATCAGGCTTTGCCTCACGAGCCAAGCTGAGAAACTCCCTCGTCATCTCGCTTCTTGAGCCATGAGTCCTCATATCTCCGCTATACACAATGGTCTTCTCACTGGTATAGATCACGTACCCATAGGCTGCAGGAATGCTGTGGTCTACGTGGATTGGGTGAACCTCAAGGTCATCCACAGATAACACATCCCCTGTCCTGAACTCCCTGTAATCATGTTTCCCATAATTTGCCCAGTTGCTTGTCTTCTCCATAGCATCCATAAAAAAATGGGTGCCCTTCCCCAGATAAACCGGGATACTTGGATCAATAAACTTCAGATGATTAACATGATCTGCATGTGCATGAGTCACAAAGACTCCCTGAAAGCAGGGTTCCTCCCAGCACAGATCAGTCTCATCCAGCATATTCTCGCCATATAACCCATTTATTCTGGGGAGTAGACCGAACTCGAAGTAATCCCTTAACCCTACCCCTCTGCGGGGTTGGAGCCAGTTGATAAAATACTCGTTACCCATGTCAAAGCTCTGACCAAAGTCAAACCAGACCCGGGTATCGCCGTCCTCTAACAGAATCTTGTTTCCGCCGATCTCATCCACGCCGCCAAAGAAACTCAGAGACACCATTACCACCTGATCCTCCCCTGAGCAATTTAACACTAGGGTAAGGAATAATACCCTAAAGAGCACCGTTACATCTATGCCAGTAAAAGCAGTCGCAGTCACAGGCTTCAAAAACAGTGGAAAAACCCGGGTAGTCGAAGCACTAACAAAGGAACTCACCGAAAGAGGCTACAATGTTGGTACCATCAAGCACACCGCTGATGACTTCACCTTAGATACCCCTGGTAAAGACACTAGCAGGCACAGAGCCGCAGGAAGCACCGCTACTGCAATACTCCAAGAAAACACCACAGCAGTATTTCTTGACCAGCATTTTACACTACAACAGGCTGTGGAAAAACTTGGCCCCATCGACTATCTAATAATTGAGGGATTCAAGACTAAGAATACTCATGCTCGTATCATTGTTCCGAGAGAAAACAGGGAGCTTGAGGAGCTCAAGAATGGGTTAGAGATAGCCATAGTCAAGATACCTGAGTCGAGGTTCAATGAGGAGACAGAGGTTCCAGTCTATACTATTGATAAGGCTTCTGAGCTAGCTGATCTCGTCGAGGCCAAAACCTTCCCCATGCTCCCTGGATTAGACTGCCATACCTGTGGTTACCCAGACTGCAAGACCATGGGAGCAGCATTACTAGCCGGGGAATCAGAGATAACCCAATGCATAGGCTACAGGGGAGGCTTCAACCTCAAGGTAAATGGCTCGGATATCCCCTTGGGAGGCTTTACAAGAAAAGCACTCCAGAATACCCTTCTTGGCTTCATCAAGACCCTCAAAGGCTGTGAGGACCCAAAGACAATTCAACTGGAGTTCGAGGATAAATGAGTTCACCTCTTCACATCTGCATAGACAGCAACGAAGCCAGTAAACAGCATAGCATCATAACTTATCTTAAATTCAATGGCTTCAACGTGGAAATCAAGCCACTAGATGTCTGCGACTTTGTGGTTAGCGACCGTGTCGGTGTTGAACGCAAAGATGCAGCTGATTTTCTCGGTAGCATGAAAGATGGGAGATTATTCAATCAGGCTCGTGATATGGCTGAGATATATGAGAAACCAGTCATAATCCTTGAGGGACAGATGAAAAGAGCCCTGAAACGAAGCAGAATGAAGCCCAGCAGCATCTATGGCGCCATGAGCAGCATAGCACTGGACTATGGCGTCAATATTATCCCCACAGACGACCCTGACTCCACCGCTATACTCCTCCACAGGCTCTGTTATAGAGAACAAGCCAAGGAGGAGCGAACTATACAGCTACGAAGCATCAACAGGCGCCTACCCCTCCACCAACAACAGGTATTTCTCCTAAGTGGCTTACCACAGATTGGCACCACGTTAGCCGAGGACCTATTGAACACCTTTGAGACTCCCTACAAGGTTCTGGTTAGATTCGCTGAAGCCAAGGTCCACACCAGCTCTTCAGGCAAGACCAAGCGGCTCAAGGGACCCCTATCAGATATCAGAGGAGTAGGTCCCAAGATTGTTGAGAGCGCCCAGCAGCTTCTCCATGAGTCTTATCCTGATCTCTGTGGCGTAGAGAAGAAATAGCCACGAAACCCATTTAAACAAACGACTATGCCTATACGGTCAGTGGGCCCGTAGCAGAGTGGATAATGCACCGGCCTCCGGAGCCGGAGATCGCGGGTTCGAATCCTGCCGGGCCCGCCACAACTTCTGAGTCAAGATTAGAATATAGGTGTGGTTTAGCTCATATTATAGATCCTCAACGCGTTGTCATATAGGACATATTTTAGCTGTTCTTCATCTAGTCCAGATACCTGTACCTTGGGGATCTCCCATCCTGGGTGACCCAGCGGTGTATCGCTTCCATACATCACCCTGTCTACGCCAAGACGATTCACAGCCTCCTTGATCTTTGTATGCATGGTCATTCCAGCCGTATCCACGACAATGTTGGAATAATCCTCAGCCACATCAAGGGCTGCGTTGATATACACTATATGTCCGTGCCCCATATGTGCCATAACTATCGTCACATCAGGGTACCGTTCCGCTAGACGCTCAAAGCTCCAAGGCAGACTCCAAGGAGCATGACCACTATGAATCAAGACCGGCACCCGGTGTTTCGCCGCCACATCCATTACCGGGTTTACTGCTTCGCTGTCTGGTAGGAAGTTGTTGAACAGGGGGTTCAACTTGACTCCCTTACCCCAATCTGTGAGCGCTTTCTCCACTATCTCTGGGGCCTCAGCCTCATGGGGGTTGACCCTTACAAGTCCTGTTATCCTGTCAGGGTGTTTCTCGACTGCCTCTCGGGTCAGGCTGTTTGGTAGGGCCGAAACCACGGCTTTTTCGATATTGTATTGGTCCATTAAGGTTAGGAGTTGTTCCCTGTTTATTGATTCCCCGAAAACCGGAAAATCCCCTAGGTGGGTGTGCGCATCTATTATCTTCATCGCTTTCACCCCTATGATAGGTAGTTTTTACCTATCTTTCTTCTGATCGCCTCTAGCGTCGTCAACGTGAGTATTATCTCGAATATGCTTTTCACGGATAGCGATGTTAGGTCAAAGAAGGCGGCTGAGCCGTATAGCAGGTAATCGTATACGAAGTAGCCGATGTTCTTCCAGAGGTGACCAGTGATCACCGCTATGATGGCATATTTCTGTATATTCTCACGTTTGTACGCTATTAGCCCCAAGATATAACCCATAGACCCACGAATGATGAACGTAGCAGGCGCATATACCGCGAAACTGCTGCCCCATAGGGGGTTCCATACATCGAAGAGGGTCGCTCCTACTCCACAGGCGAATGCCCCCACGATTGGGCCACACAGTATGGCTGATAGGAATGATACTAGGTTTCCCATATGCCATACGCCCAGTGGCTGGGGCATTGGTATTGATATTGATGTAGTTACGTATACAAGGGCTGTGAATACCCCCATGTATGCTACGCGTCTTGGGTTTCTCTTGGTCTCTGTTTTTTGTGTCTGCATCTTAAGGATCAATATACTATAGTTACAACTATAATATAGTTTTGTCTATACTATCCCTAGACCCACTCTATCATAAACACAACAGGCCTCAACCCATCATTACAAGAACCCAAAGCAATCCCCGCCTCACTACCCGGCATATTCCCACCCATCAAAAGCATCCGAACATGAGGATAGATCGCCACCCACGCACCGCTACAGAATCCCTCAGGCATCTCCCCCTCATGCACGATAAACTCCTGCCCCACACTATGCATATAACAGGGACCCATCCACTCCTGCTTCTCAACAGGATAATCATCGCCAAACACCTCATCAGGGTGAAAAACCCGCAAAACAGTAATCCGTAGATCAGGAATCATACATAAACCACCAGCAGAATACTCATAAAACCTTCCAAACCCCACAACGAAAAAAAATGCACCGAATACCCACCAACGGACCCCAAATAACATACTTATATGTCCCCCAACAATACAATGAAACCATCAAACAGGAGACAAAAAATGAATCCCCTCGCAACCTTAAGACAAGAATGCCAAAAACTCCTAGAAACGGGCTTAGAAAAAGCCTACCCCGGCACAAAATTACCCGACTCAAAATATAGTCAACCCCCCACCCCAGAAATGGGTCAGTTATCATCACCAACCTGCTTCCAGCTAGCGAGGGAGCTGAGGCAGTCCCCAATGAAGATAGCAGAAACCATAGCAGCCAAAATACCAGCGGAAACAAGCGAACTCATCACATCAGTCGAAGCAGTATCTGGATACATCAACTTCCACGCAGACACAGCTACCTACTCAAAACTAGTATTAGACGCTGTCACTAGGTTAGATACCGAGTATGGGTTCCTTAAAACCGGTGAACCCAAGAAAGTAATGGTAGAACACACCAGCGCCAACCCCAACAGCCCCCTCCACATTGGAAACGCGAGAAACAGCATCCTAGGCGACAGCCTAGCCACCCTGCTAGAAAAAAGAGGAAACGATGTAGTCATCCACTTTTTGGTCAACGATATGGGCAGACAAGTCGCCATGGCTACCTATGGCTGGAAACTAATGAATAAACCAGAGCCAGAGGGAACCGCAGAGCTATGGGTGGGAACCATCTATGCCTCAGTAAACGTGGTAATGGAGCTAACTCGATTAAGAGCAGAACTCAAGGAAGCCGAAGAGAACGGCTGGGTCTACGAAGCATCCGAAGCCCAAGAACAGATAGAAGAATACGAGAAAGCAGCAGAGATGCTCAAGGAACGATACCCATCAATCTACACCGCCATGAGCGAAAAACTACCAGAAATCACAGACCCCATGGCAGAGATAGTAGCACTAAACACCCGCTACGAGAACAACGACCCCGAGACAGTCCAAGAAGTAAGAACAGTCATCAACTACTGCCTCAACGGGTTCCAAGAAAGCCTAGGCCTCCTCGGCATACACTTCGACAGCTTCGACTTCGAGTCAGACCTCGTCTGGGCACAAGCAGCAGAAGACGTACTGGAACGACTCAAGGAATCCGGATACGTAATCAAAGACATGGGCGCTCAAGTACTGGACTGCGACTGGATAGCACGAGACATCAAACTAAAAGACCGCTGGGGACTCCACCCAGAACACGAGATACCGAGACTAGTATTGGTCAGGAGCGATGGCACGACCCTCTATACATTGAGGGATATGGCGTATAGCATCTACAAGTTCGGTCTCGCAGATCGAGTGATCAATGTCATTGGTATGGAGCAGACACTAGCCCAGCTACAGCTCAGAATCGCACTCGCAGCCATAGGAGATCAAAAGATGGGAGACAATCAACTCCACTACAGCTACGAATTCGTGAAACTGCCCGGCGTCAAGATGAGCGGCAGACTGGGAAGATACGTCACACTCAACGAGGTGCTTGAAAAGGCTGTTGAGCTTGCACGGGGAGAGGTTGAGCAACGCAACCCAGATCTCTCCGATGAGGAGAAATCCGAGATTGCGGAGATGGTGGGATATGGTGCAGTCAAGTATACTCTTCTCAGCGTTGATCCTATGAAGCAGGTGATATTCGACTGGAAGAAAGCCTTGGACTTTGAGACCAACAGCGCTCCATTCATACAGTACAGCCACGCTAGAACATGCAACATACTCAAACGAGCAGACAAGACACCAGAACCCGACTACGCTACAATAGACCATGTCAAAGAAAAAGAATTGATAAACCTACTAGCCCAGTTCCCAGAAACCTTCGAACGCGCAGCAGAAGAACTCCAACCCGCCAACCTCACAGCATACGCCAACTACCTAGCAGACAAATTCAACAGCTTCTACGCAACGCAGAACGTATTGAAGGCAAAGACCTCTGGACTCATGGGAGCTAGATTACAGCTAGTAGACTCCACGAGGATAACGCTGAGAAACACGTTAACAGTACTTGGTATCGACGCTCCAGAGCAAATGTAGTCAGAGAACCGCGACTTTCTTCATATCCTTCTCTAGATCACCGAGTAATTGCCTTCGATATATAGCGGCAGCAGGATGATACAGAGGCACCAGTTGGACCTTGCCCCATGAATCCTTAACCTCATAGACCTTGCCATGAGCATCGCCAATGACATCATCTCCTAGTCCGTATCTGGACTGGAAATACGATAAGGCGCTGTTACCCATTGGCGCTATCACCTTGGGTTTAATAATCTCCAGTTGTCGTATCAAGTAACCCTCGCAGGCTTTTACCTCAGCTTTTTTGGGGCGTCTATTTCCTGGTGGTCTGCATTTGAGAATGTTCCCTATGAAAATATTTTCCCTAGATAGCCCTGATGAATCCAATAAGCTATCAAGCAGTTTCCCAGCTGAACCCACGAAAGGCAGTCCTGATTCATCCTCTTTTCTACCAGGAGCCTCCCCGATCAAGACAATACGTGCATCAAGGCTGCCAGAACCCAATACAACGTTCTTCCTGTGATCGCCCAGAGCACAGTTTAGACAAGATCTTGCCTCTGATGTAATCTGATTCATCTGCTCAGTTTTCTTTTTCTTCTTCGAGGTATACATCAGACCACGCCTAGATCCTTGAGTTCTCTAAATCTATCCTCAGATATGCCAAGTAATGCGTTTAAGACCCCGTATGTATTACCACCCAAGCTTGGCGCAGGGCCTCGTGGCTTGGGCTTGGTAAGAGACATCTTAATGGGATTCCCTTGGACCTTTACCCTGCCTAGTCCGGGTTGATCCATTTCTAGAACCATTTCCCGTGATCCCATTATATGTGGGTCCTCTGATGCTTCCTTGATATCATATATAGGACAACAGGGAATTCCTGCCTGAGTCAACAATTCCAATACCTCGGCTTTTGATTTCTTCCTGCTCCACTCCTCTATGATCTCTTTCAGGGGTGCATGGTTTTTCACCCTCAATGGATTTGATTTAAACCTCTGATCATCACCCACATCAAGACCTGTAGCATCAAGAAACCTCGTCCAGAGACTATCGTTAGCAATCCCCATGACAATCCAGCCGTCCTTCACCTCAAAAGTACCATAGGGATACACGAACTCGTACCTGTTCCCAATCCGCTCAGGAACATGCCCATCAACATAATATGCCTGCGGAATGTTTTCCAATGAAGCAAAAACACTGTCCACGAGGCTTACATCTACAAGCTGTCCCTCTCCAGTCTGCTCTCGGATACGCAAGGCAGCCAAAATACCCACAGCACAAAATAAACTACTCAAGATATCCCCAATAGCAGTACCAGACCTTGTTGGAGGACCATCAGGCCAACCAGTAATACTAAGCAGTCCACCCATAGCCTGCCCAATAATATCATATCCTGGCCTAAGCCTATAGGGGCCAGTCTGCCCAAATCCAGATATCGCTGAGTAAATCAGCCTTGGGTTGATCTTTTTCAGTTCCTCGTATCCCAATCCGAGTCTTTCCATTGTTCCTGGTCTGAAGTTCTCGAGAAGCACGTCTGATTGCTTGACCAGTTCCCTGAATATCTTTTTTCCTTCCTGTGTTTTGAGGTTGAGTGTGATGCTCTTCTTGCCCCGGTTGAGATTCACATAGTACATGGAATCTTCCCCGATGAATGGGGGGAACTGTCTGCTATCATCTCCACGTCCTGGTATCTCAAGCTTGATAACATCCGCTCCCATATCAGCCAAAATCATCCCTGTGAAGGGACCAGCCAACACGCGGCTCATATCCAATACTCTAATCCCTAGAAGAGCATCATCATCGAACATGCTCTCATTCTCTATGTGTGAAGATAAAAGACCTGCTGAGGAAGGTAAAATATGAGTGATTAGTCGATGCTCATGACAGCTACATAGACCGCTGGGATCTCTCGACTTATGCTTAGTACGGAGCCTTGACTTGGTCTGAGCTCGACTCTGAAAGTCTCATAAGGATGGACATAAAAATCAGTTCTGTTTACTATCGCTGGGTCAACACCATCATTGGGTATCTCTGTGAAGTCGATATCGACCCTATACTTTTCTCCAACCTCCATCAATGTGTCTCCATCCCCATTTACACAAGTCATGGTCATGATTGTACCATTCACATTGTAAAGCTCTCCATGATGCCTCTCGTTGGTAAATGTAGCAACTAATCTGCCATCAGAGATATCTATAGGGCTGTGTCCTTGACTGAGCTTTAAGTAGAACGTGAGTTTGGTCATGCAGATATCACTCTGGTCACTACCTGTGACGTTATCGAAGTTAGCCACCACGCTATTATCTATTAAAAGCGATGAAGTCGCCTCACTCATCCCTGTAGCGATAACAGATTGAGCCTTCTCTGCTGTAATGAACCCCATGTTTAGGATAACGAATGCAAATGCCGCTGCAGTGACTACGAATGCAACTAAAATAATTGCAGTCTCTATCCCTGTCATCGCGCGACGTTTTCTCGGTTTATTGATCATACACTGTGTCACCGTAACCTTTGAGTTCACCACGTTTCTTGGTTTTATATAGAAAATGTAGGCATGACATGGAACAAGAATCGTGGACCCATGTAGTTAGCGTTAAAACCTCGCCGATATACAATTAAATGAACACCATGAGTGAGCCACAACCCGCCTCAAAGATATGGCTAGAAACCAGTGAGGGATATGTTTTCGGACCTGGAGTCTATAATCTTATGAAAGCCATCAAGAAGAAGGGGACCCTCAAAGAAGCGAGTCAATCTCTGAATATGAGCTATCGTTACGCATGGGGGCTTATCAAAAAGGCGGAAGAAAAACTTGAAGCCCCGCTGATAGAAGCAACCAAGGGTGGTAGAAGGGGTGGGGGAAGCAGCAAGATCACTGAACTTGGAGAGCACTTTATCATGGATTTCGAGAAAATACAGCAGATGTGGGAGCTTTTCAGGGATCAGTACAGGGGCTCTACCTTGATCGAAGCTCAGGTAATTGAATCTGAGAGAGATCTTGTTCTAAGGATAAGTGATGATATTGTTCTTGAACGAATGGATGGACTTGTTGAGGGTGACTCAGTTAAGCTCAGGGTTGTTATATCCTGATTATTTATTAATGAGAATCTCGACAAAGTGTTTGAATTTTTCCTCAATATTTACGCCTGATTGCGTTATCCGATAGCATTGTTTAATTTCATCGCTGCCTTCAGGACATTTCTGTATATAGCCGAGACTGCAGAGGTCGTTCAGGTGATGATACACGTTTCTAATGTCTTTGTCATTCATGTAGGTATAGAACTCGTTTTTTAAGCTCTGCCAGATGTTATACCCATAGGATTCATGTCCATATTGTTCATTGTTGTATATGACTGCCAAGATTTTCATCTTGGTTGCTCCGCATGTTCCTTTGGGTTTTGGCATTGGGGTGTTCCTCGAAATTCTTAAATAAAGATCACGTTATATATAATTTACGTATGGGTAAATTACCATACTCGTTCTGGTAGAGATAAACAAACAGGTGAATAGTCTGTCATTAAACAACAACTCTCAATGCTCAAGATGCGCTAGTACAGAATTAATCAGCGATCAAAAAACCGGAGAAATCGTATGCAGTAAATGCGGGTTAGTACTTGAAGAAGAAGCCTTGGATATGGGTCCAGAGTGGCGAGCATTTACTCCAACAGAAAAAAACAACAGGCAAAGAACAGGACTTGGAATGAGTTACACACTCTATGACAAGGGTCTATCCACAGTCTTCAAAGGGTACAGGGATGCCTATGGAAACCCACTCAAGGATGAGACACGAATAAAGATGGATCGTCTCCGCAGATACGATAATAGGAGTAAATTCGATGAGACTTGGCGCCGAAACCTCAGTATAGCCATGGCTGAGCTAGATCGAATGACAACAGCGCTTCATTTACCCCAAACTATCAAAGAACAATCCGCGCTGTTATACCGAAAAGCCCTGAAAATGGATCTAATTCGGGGACGGAGTATAGATGCATTCGTATCTGCTACGATATATGCTGCTTGCCGCCAAAATAACCTCCCAAGACCCTTGAAGGAGATATCAAAACTTTCTACTCGAGAACATGGAGAGATAGCGCGAACCTATCGTCTTATTCTTCGGGAAATGAGTCTCAAGATGCCCGTTGATGATCCTATGAAGTTCATACCCAGCATCGCTAGCAAGTTGAATCTCAGACGTGACACCGAGCAAATGGCAGTGAGTATACTGGTTCAGGCAAAAAAAAGGAACAGTCTAAGCGGAAAAGACCCTAGAGGATTAGCAGCTGCCGCATTGTACATGGCTTGCCTCAAGAATGACGAAAAGCGCATACAGAAACAGGTTGCAGATGCAGCGGGAACCACAGAAGTAACCTTACGTAATAGGCTCAGGGGTCTTGAGAAGGCCATTAACGACCATAACTTGGTCCGAGATCAGGTTACAAAGGCTATAGAGTAGTGTTAAGTTTCTTATTATACGAGTCCAGAGAATAATTGTAGAGTTGATATTATGGAAAAAACACCGGGAATAGAGAAGGCATTCCAGAAGGCAAAGGTGATCTTCATGACTACCTATGATGGAGCCAAGGAAAACACGAGGCAGATGACCAATTTCAACGAGAATCTAGCCGGTCTCATTTGGTTCCCTACAGAACGTGACACGAAGAAAGTCCGAGACATAGCGGAAAATAACAAAGTGCTTCTTACCTTTCCAGCGGAAAAACGTGGGGAATATTATGAGATAGAGGGAGAGGCTAGTTTAGCGTCTGATCAAGAGGTCTTGGAGAAATGGGAGTGGTGGTGGCTTTATTGGCATCCCGCTCAGAGGGACAGGTTCTGGTTTCCCAAGGAACGCGATGAACGAAGAGTGATCATTAACATAAAGCCAATCAAGGCTAGGAAAACTAGAAACTCCTGATCTCTTTTAAAGAAATCCTAATTTTTCCATTGAAATAGAAGAGTTTATTGAGCACATTTGTCTATACAAAAAGATCAGTGATGCAGGATTTCAAGGTAGAAATAGATGAGGATCTATTCAATTATTTAGATTTCCTAGAGCGAACGCGTTTCATAAAAAACAAGAACGAGGCGCTTCACAAGGCCCTTCTATTGTTTAAGAAGCTATCAATGCATGACTGGTTGCCAGATATTTATCGAATAGGCGAAAACCGAGTAATAATCATGGATAGGGGAATGCTTCTGGATCTTTATGAGTCCCTCACAGAGGTAGAGATATACAGGATAGGAAGCACTACCGCCCTCAAAAGAAAGGTGCTAAAACCAGAGTTCAGGGATATCAATCTCACCAACAAAGGCAACTGGCCTCTAGTCCTAAACGAGTTACAGAACCTAGGATGGGGGAGTTTTGAGCGTGTTGAGGATGAAATAAAGGTTGAGAACGCCGCTGTTCCTGCACCCTATCTACGAGGCTACCTTGAGACTATGTTTAAGGTACACTTGGAGGAACATCACACCAATATTACAGATCTTATTATTTTCAAGGTAACATCTGAAAAAAAGGAAGTCTGGCTTTAAAGACCAGTCCATGGACATCTCTTATACGGTCCAATCACTATTGTTACAACTGTCCCAATAATCCCGTCAAGCGCTATTTCCTTTTCTAGGAAACTGTTTAGATCTTCCATCTGTTCAAAGATTACTTCAATTAATAGGTCTACGTCTCCACTGGTTCTATAAAGCACGTGGACGTCTGGGTTTTTTTCTATGACTTTTACGATTTCTGATAATTTTGCTGGTTGTACTTTGAGTCCAATGAATGCTTTTATTGCTCTACCTAGTTTATGGTAGTCCATTATTATTGTGAATTTTTTTATGATCCCTCCTTCTAGGAGCTTATCAATCCTATTTTTTACGGTTGCTTCACTTACTCCCGCTTCTTCTGCTATGTGTTTGTAAGTACTCCTCGCGTCTTCTGTTAAACATCTAATAATGTTCAGATCAAGTATATCCATAGACATTTGAGTTTAATTGTATTTTATTATATAAATATTTAATCTTTCTATACTCTGATTGTTGTTTTTTTTAATTCAGTATAGGTTTTCTTTAATGTATTTGAAGATTTTTTCTAATACATATTCAATGCACATAAATGTGTTAATAACATAAAAGAAAAATACGGTATTTGCTTTATAAATACAAATGCTTCATTTTTTCTTTAAAAAAACTTATGAAAAAATCAATATAGATTAAAGAAACCATAAAAAAAAACGAGTTTTATTCAGTTTTCTTTAAGCAAGGTGATATATGATATATGCACAGTATATACTGTCGTGGAAAAAATGGAAGCAATAAACAACATCCCGGTATCATTATACAAGAAACTGGCAGACAAAATGGTATCCATAATTCTGGACTCGGAAGATAGAGGCGCCATTTCAGCAGAAGAGACTAAGAAGATAATCTATCTATGGAGACAGGATCAGTTGGCCTCCCCGACAGGAATAGAGACCTTGTTGAAGGCTGGTATGAAGGTAGATCAGACTGCTATTGAGAAGGTACTAGATGATCTGGGATTAGAGGAAGTAATCGTAGAAGTAAGAGCCCTGTAGTCTTAATTACTTCTTTTCATTAATACTATGGAGGATTCAAGAAATGGTTACGAGTTATACTTTAGCGAGGGTTGAGCCTACCAAAGATAATATTGTTTATGAGAAGATCACTAGTTTACCTGAAGTCAAGGAGGTAATCACAACCTACGGCGAGTATGACATGATCATAAAGGTTGAGGTTGATTCTCTAGACGACTTGGACAATTTTGTGTTCAGCAAACTGAGGATTATCAAAGGAATCGAATCTACAACCACATTGATTAGCGCCAAGACTAAACTCCACGATGAGGGATGAGAGGATTGAGATTTCCATCTGTTGTTTCTGATGTGATGAAAAACATCATCTCTATTGAGGGATCCTGCTTCATATCTGAAGCTGCAAAGAAAATGATCGAAAATAAGATTGGAAGCATCATCATAACCGAGGATGGAATGCCCTCTGGAATTGTAACGAGATCAGATATGATCAGCAAGGTAATTGTAGCTCACTTAGAACCAGGTACAAACAAGATCAACACAATTAAGTCCAGTCCATTAATCAGCATAGAACACGACACACCAATCCTAGAAGCCATGAGGTTTCTCAGAGATCAAGACATCAACCAAGTCTTAATCAAAGAAGGAGACAAAATATCAGGCATAGTATCTGAAGGAGACCTAATTCGAGCAGTTACACTCTGCTCACTTGCACAGTTCTCCACTCTTCTTCATAAAAAATAAGACTCTCTGTTTGTCATAAGGAGAACATTTTTCTCTTATCTGTAATTACTATCCATGACCAAGTTGAGTCAAGAAAAACCATCACTAGTAGATATATTAAAAAAAAACAGAAGCTTCGTGCTTGCTATACTTGGTCTTCCTGTAGTAGGAATGACTATCGCTTTTGCATTGATACTATACAAAAAACCAGATAATATGATAATCGCTTTGGCGGTAATCTTCTTTTTAGCGATACAGTATATTATAATGATATATTTCTTTATGAAACGAATTGATAGTATGACCAATCAGAAAAAAGATGACTCGCAAATTGAGGAGGCTAAGGAGTTATCTATGGTTGACCAAAATAATATCGCTACAGAAAATATACTTGCGCCAGAAGAAGAAAGAGTATTACCCGAAGAAAAAAAGTGATCAATTAACCTTATTCTTCTGGGAAATATTCAACTTAACTAAAGGTATATGGGAGATTAATAATTAGAAATTTTATTTAATTAAATAAATTTAAAAATTATACCTGTTTTAAACAGGGGAAACGTCGGAAACCTTTTTATGAAAAAACAAACCTATTAGGTGAATCACTTTGATAAAGAAGGTCACCATTATTACCCCGCCTGAGTATGAAGGACTTGTCCTTGAAGCTCTCGGAAGGACGCAGGTTACTCAGCTCAAACATGTTTCAGGATCTGAGTTCGCGGAGTTAGAGGTTCCCTCAGAACAGTTGGTTGATTACAAGAAACTCTATGAGAAAACCCGAACCCGACTGCTCGAGCCTCTTGGCCTTAATCTGCATGATGTTAAGAAGTTCGCCCCAAGTAAACAAGAGTTGCAGGATTTTACCAGAGATCCTGAAGGCAAGATTGACTCGTATATAGAGGCGATAGATGGTCTCATAGACAAGATTGAAGTCAGTAAAGAAGAGGTTCATGTTCAAAATAATCTGATAATCTCTGAGTTACAGGAAAAAATTGAGGCCGTCAAGGCAGAAAAGAAAGCGAAGTATGAAGAGAGTCTCAAGTTAAAGACAAGGCTGGACTCAGTCTCTGCTCTTGAACCAGATGAGATGAAGAACTGTTTTGCAGTGGGAGTAGTTAAGACAGATTTCATTCCCCAGCTAAACGAGTATCTCAAGAGGTATCCAAGTACATATACCCGCATCTCTAAGTTATCCAAGGAAGAGAGTATTGTATTCATTTTCGGTGATGATGATAGTAGAAAATGGATTGAAGCCTTGTTCCTTGTATATGATATCAAGGATATCTATGATGTTTTAGATCCCGGCGATGTCTTGCTAGTTCTTGATGATAGCAAGAGACAGGAAGCAATCAAGAAATACAAGGAAAAAATCTCTGAATTCGAGAAATCAGGCACCAGCGACGAGGTATACGATCAACACATATCAGAACTAAAAGACGAGTACAATGCAAAGATAAACGCAAATGAAGAAGCATACGCAGAACAACTAAAATCACTTCAGAACGAACAAAAAGAATCAATTGAAGAAATACTATACTATGCTCGAATCATTTGGGTCTATTCTCGTAAGGCTCCAGTTCTCAGAGGCAAGATAGTCAGCGTAATTCAAGGTTATACTCTTGAAAGCAGAATTCCAGAGCTCCGTGCAGAAATCAAGAAAGTTGAGACCCAAGTTGGAGAAAACATCTTCGTCGAAGTATCAGAGCTTGGAGACGAGGACAAACATGCTCCAACTCCAGAACTAGAAATCAAGCCACAATCATTACAACCCCTATGGATACTAACAAGACTTAGGGGATGGCCCTCACCAGGGGAGATTAATCCTGGCTATATCTCTATACTGATATTCTGCTTCCAGTTTGGATTGATGTTTGGAGACATCGGTCAGGGGCTGATATTTTTAGCAATAGGCTTGGCTCTAAGAACTAGGTTCAAAAGGGGTATGATGAAGTATCTTACTACTCTATTTATTCCTCTTGGTATCTCGGCGATAATATTTGGGTTCATGTATGACTCAATATTCCTTATTGAGCACGCTATCAGTCACTGGTTGCATGAAGCACATATTCAATTACCGTTCCATTATCCCATTATGCCTAATCCAATCCATGAGATAGGTGAGTTGATGAACCTCATCTTCCTAGTCGGTGCACTTGAAATAGTATTCGGAGCCCTACTAGGCGCAGCAAATGCAGCAAAAGAAAAGAATTATGTAGGTATGATTGGCGAGCATGGATTTGGTATGGGTCTCTATGTAACAGGTCTGTATTTGAGTGCCAGCCATATGTTTACAGAGGGAATAAATGTAGTTGCCATGGTAGGCAACTGGCCTTTCAAGCTGATGCTTGCCGGTATGGGATTGAGCTTCGCAGAACCTGTTCTGCATAGTATACAGCATGGACACGGAGTAGGTATGGAGTCTATCGGAGAAGGAATCGGTGGATTACTAATGACCTTCGTAGAGGGACTGGCAAACATGTTTAGCTTCTTGCGTATCGCGGCTTTCGCCCTTGCCCATGTTAGCCTTGCTGTAGCGAGCGAGCAGATGGGTCAAGCTATTGGAAGCCCAATTCTTGCTTTGGTAATAATGAATCTTATTGCGCTAAGCTTTGAGTTTGTATCAAGCAGCGTCCAGTCGTTGAGATTATTGTATTACGAGTTCATGGGTAAGTTCTTCCACGGTGGTGGAATACCTTTCAAACCCTTTAGAATTCGACAACCAAAACCTCAATAGTTTCTTTTTTTATTCCTTTTTTTTAATAACAGTAAACTAGGGATTATTCTCATTTCTTTCGTGGAAAAGATATATATGTTAAAAAGAAGACTCTAGGGAGAAAAGGAGAGAAACTAGAAGTGAACTCATCGTATGAACGAGTGTGTTCACTGAGGAGGCGTTAAAAGTGTACGAAGTATTTGCACCAGTTATCTTTGCACTAGCAGGTGCATGGGCGATGGCTCAAGGAGCCGTAGTCAATGCCAGTGCTGAGGTTGAAGGTAAGAGTACCCCTGTGTGGGGAGTTGCACTAAACGCATTCGGTGGATTCACAATTGTCATAAACCTTCTTTTGATGATCATTCTACTATTCGGTGGAGGAGGTGAAGGTAGCATGATTCCTGAATCAGCTTGGGGCGTGCTTACTGCTGCAATGACTATGATCGGTGCTGCTTTCGCATCAGCACTTTGTATCATGGTTGCAGCAAAAGCAGGCGCAGAGATGTTGACAGAGAGACCTGAATTAAGCATCTGGTCACTACTGTTCGTAGCTCTGGGCGAAGGCCTAGCTATTTACGGACTCATTGTAGCCATCCTACTAAGCGGCGGTTAGCTGCTAAGTAGGGCTCAACGGGTCTCAGTTTTATTTTAATTTACATCAAGACGTAAATATGTAATATATATGCAAAATATCATAAGTAAAACTTATAATATTAACACATTCATTAAACACCAATTGTGGGTAAGCCCACACCCAGTGATGAAAATGAAAATCAAAGCGTTTGTATACGTTACACTGAAAAAAGGATACAGTGACCCAGAAGGGGACACAACCGCCAATGCATTGCAGGGACTTGGATATCCTGTAGACAAAGTCCGTTCGAGCAAAGCCTATGAGGTATATTATGAGGCTGATGATTTGGGGCATGCTGAGAAAGTCATGGATGAGATGTGTAACAGGTTGCTTACTAATCCAACGAAAGATGATTATCATTTTGAGATAAGTGAGGAGTAATGAATAGGGTTAAGAAAGAGGATCTGCCCTTCAGCCACCACACAGTAGACTTACTGAACGCCAAGGACGCGGATCTTGAGAACATCAGGGACCAACTTGGATTGGGTTTGAGTCTTGATGAGCTCAGGTATATTCGTGATCACTATGTTCTGCAGGAGCGTAAGGCTACTGATATCGAGCTACAGACTTTTGACCAGACCATGAGCGAGCATTGTAGCCACAAGACCTTCGCGGGGGTTATCGAGACTCCTGAGGGTACTGTGAATGGTTTATTGAAGACTTATTTCATGAGCCTTATTGATGAGTTGGAGCCTGATTGGTGTTTTAGTGTTTTTGAGGATAACGCTGGGCTTGTGGACTTGACTGATGATGTTACTATAGCGATTAAGGTGGAGACGCATAATCATCCTAGTGCCATTGAGCCTTTTGGTGGGGCTGCGACTGGGCTTGGTGGTGTTATTCGTGATATTTTGGGTGTGTGGGCTGAGCCTATTGCTAATACTGATGTTCTCTGTTTTGGTCCACTGGATTATCCCTATGATAAGCTTCCAGCTGGTGTCAAGCATCCTACTTACTTGTTTAATGGCGTGGTTGATGGGATCGGTAGTTATGGGAACAGTATTGGTATCCCAACGGTGAATGGTGCCACTGTGTTTGATGAGGATTACACTGGAAATGTCTTGGTTTACGCAGGTTGTATCGGTGTCCTTCCCAAGGATCAATATATCAGGAACGTGAAATCTGGAGACTATGTTGTTCTCGCCGGTGGAAGAACAGGTTATGATGGAATTCATGGGGTTACATTCGCATCAGTTGAACTCTCAGAGGAATCCGAAGAGACAAGTCGATCAGCGGTTCAGATAGCCAATCCCATTGAGGAAGAGAAGGTAAAACGTGCAATCAAACAAATAAGTGATCAAAAACTCGGTTCTGGTATCACGGATATCGGTGGCGGTGGATTGAGTTGTGGTATCTGTGAGACAGCTGACCGGTATGGGCTTGGCGTTGATGCGTATATCGATCGTATCCCATTGAAGGCTGAGGATATGGCGCCTTGGGAGATTTGGATCAGTGAGAGTCAGGAACGGATGTTGTTAGCTGTGCCTCCAGAGAACTTGGACCGGGTTATTGAGATTTTCAGTGATGAGCAGGTTGAGGCTACAGTTCTCGGTCAGTATAATGAGTCCCGTCACGCGAAGTTATTCTATAATGACGAACTGGTGGGTGACCTCGTTTTGAAGTATCTCTTTAATCCCCCGAAGCTTCATCGCAGTACAAGCTGGAAGCCCCCCGTGATGAGTGACCCTGATATCGAGGAGCCTGACGACTTGGCAGAGGTGCTTCTCAAGCTATTATCCAGCTACAATATCTGTAGCAAGGAGAAGGTGGTAAGACGCTATGATCAGGAGGTCAAGGGTCAGACCGTCATCAAGCCACTGCAGGGCTGGAACGCTGGACCTAGTGATGCTTCTGTTTTGAAGCCCCTTATTGATAATTGGAAGGGTATCAGTGTAGCCAGCGGGATAAACAGTCGCTATGGCAAGATTGATCCTTACTGGATGGCTGCTAGTGTGATAGATGAAGCCATCAGGAACAGTGTATGTGTAGGTTCTCGTCGTTGGGCGCTCCTAGACAACTTTACTTGGGGAAACCCCGAGTATGAGGACCGGTTGGGTGGATTAGTCTATACCTGCAGAGGCTGCTATGATGTAGCCAAAGTCTATGGTACACCTTTCGTCTCGGGCAAGGACAGCCTCTACAATGAGAGCCCCTTGGGACCAGTTGCTCCAACTCTATTGATAACGAGCCTTGGGATTGTCCCAGATATCAGGAAAGCTGTAACCATGGAACTCAAAAAACCCGGTAACGCGCTGTACCTTGTTGGGATAACCAAGCCAGAGATAGGTGGAAGCGAGTACCTCAGGATGCATGGTGAGCTGGGTGGCTCTGTGCCCAAGCTGGACCCTGAACTAAATATTATTGCTTATAATCGGGTTCTCGACGCCATGGACGCTGGTCTCGTGCGTGCTTGTCATGATTGCAGTGAGGGTGGCTTGGCTGTTGCCTTGAGCGAGATGGCTTTCACAGGCGATCTAGGCTTAGATGTAGATATCGGTAAGGTACCTGTCTTAGGGTCAATGAGAGACGATGTCCTGTTGTTCAGCGAGAGTAATGGAAGACTCCTCATAGAGGTCCCAGCGGACAAGACCATGGAATTCGAGAAGACCATGAAGAATAACCCCTTCAGCTGCATAGGGGCAGTGAAGAAAGAACCTTACTTAACTATCACAAAGGATGGGGAAAAGTTGCTTGAATCAGGGCTATCAGATTTGATTGGGGCGTGGAAGACCCCACTGGAGGCACGAAGATGAAGCCAGAGGAGATGCAGATACTCATCATGAGGGCTCCGGGCACCAACTGTGACCTTGAGACAGTGAGAGCTTTCCAAGACTTGGGTACCAATGTTCACTTGACTCATACTCAGAGGGTCTTCAAAGAGAAGAACTTGGATGATTATGATGTGCTCATATTCCCGGGTGGCTTCAGCTATGGTGACTATGTGCGAAGTGGAGCTATCTGGGCTAAAGAATGCGAGTACAGGCTAGGTCCAGAGCTTACTGCGTTCGTTGATTCGGGTAAGCCTGTGATTGGTATCTGTAATGGTTTCCAGCAGCTTGTGGAGCTTGGTTTCCTGCCTGGTTGGGAGGGAAAGAGTCTGTACCCTGAAGCCGCGTTGGGTAACAGTACTCATGGGTATCAGAATCGCTGGATTCGTATTCGGTATGAGGGGAAAGGTAACTGTGGTATGTTGGGTGATCTTGAGCCGGGTTATGTTCTCAGTTGTCCAATTGCTCATGGTGAGGGTAGGTTCATTCTGCCTCCTGATAAGCGAGAAGAACTCTTGGATAGGCTCTATGAGCAGGATATGATTGTCTGGCGTTATGTTAGGGCTGATGGTTCTTACGCTGAGTATGACTGGCCAGAGAACCCCAACGGCGCGTATCATGATATCGCTGGTATCTGCAACCCAGAGGGAACAGTATTGGGTTTGATGCCTCACCCTGAGAGAGCTTACTTTGGGTACTTGATGCCTGAATGGACCAAAACTGGTGTACCCGAGAAGTATGGTGATGGATATCCTTTCTTTAAGTCCATAGTGGATTATGTGGCTAAACGATTCTAGCCCTTATTTTTATAATTACCAATTAGTTTCCATTCGAGCCACTCCCACAGCCACAGTATTCTTTCTGGATCATTTTTGCGGGATCGATCTGTCATGTATATGATTCCTATTGAGAAAAGCGCCATGATGGCTGTGAAGCCGGCTAATATACTATCTGATTCAATGTATGCAAAGTATGCCATTAAAACCGTAACTCCAGCAAATAACGCAGTTACTACATAGAAGCCTATGTCTAGTCTTTTTCGAATTTTTTTGAGGCGTGTTGAGCGTTTAGTGTTCACAGTTTCGAGTAGGTTAAGGTCAACGTCTTTGTTGATGAAGTTCAGGGTTGCCACGGCTTTCTTGCCTATCTCGCTGAGGCTGTATAGCCTGTCTTCATCTCTATCGAGGAATCCTGTCAACTCGCCTAGATGATAGTTCAGTCTTCCAGTGGATAGCCCAGATTCTCCCAGTATGCCTGTATAGGTTACTCCTTCTGGGTAGCTTCCAACGATCCTGAGTATGTTCTTTCGTTCAGGGTGACCGATGGCTTTGATTATGATGTCGTCGAGTTCGTTTTCCCTGTTTTTCATCTTTTTTCTCTGGGATACACCTATCTTGGGCTTGTTTTAACCCTTTTTGAACTATTTTTCTTGACAAATGCTCTTGTCAATGATTTCAACTTGTTTGTTATCATAAATATGCAATATTGTGTTATTGGTGCATGCGAAATTGCGATGGTTTTTTAATATCTATCTGGTTAATGTCTGCCTATGCAAGGTGTCGTTGGAGTCTACAGCCACAAGGAAGCATCAACCAAGAACCACTACATACTCTATGGCGTACAACACAGGGGACAAGAGAGCAGCGGAGTAACCGCAGCAAGCAACCACAGCCTGAGAACATGGAAGGGGAAGGGCTTAATCTCGAACGTGCTTGATGAGAAATACGCTGCATTCACTCACCCAGATGATTATGTCATCATTGGCGCGGCTAGCGGAGAGAACTCCAATAATGGGTATACTCCCATTGAGAGCCGGGAACACTCAAGGTATGTTTTCAGCTTGGCTCTTGACGGCTTCTTCCCAGATAGAAACGGACCAAACGAGTATGTCATCAAGAAGACTGTCTTAGAGTATCTTGATACGGGTCTGGAGATTGTAGAGGCATTCAAAGAGGCTATGAGGCGGCACCGTGACGCGTATTACTCTCTTGTTATGGCGGTCTGGGATAGGGAGGCTGAGAAGAGTCTCTTGTTGGCTGCACGAGACGAACGTGGAATCAGGCCATTGTATATGGCGAGGAGCGAGGATAGCTACTATTTTGCCTCTGAGTCTGCTCCCATCGATGTCTTGGAGAATATGGGTGAGGTCTTCACTGAGAGGGCTGATGTGGTTCCCGGTACCTTGACAGTAGTATTTGATGGCTCGATGAAGGTAGAACAGGTTTTGGAGCCTAGGCGGGCTCACTGTGTTTTCGAGTGGGTTTACTTTGGGCGCCCCGATAGCGTCATTGAGGGTAAGACTGTTCATGTTGCCCGTAAACGGCTTGGGCATGGGCTTGTTGATATTCATAAACTAAACGAAGAGTATGCCTCTCACAAGGGCAATGGCTTGGTGGTAATCCCTGTTCCTGATAGTGGACGAAGCGTCTCTACTGGTGTGGCTGAGGCTCTTGGTGTGACGGCTGATGAGGGTGTTATCAAGAACGCCTACATGGGGAGGACATACATCATCGATGACCCCAAGTACCGTAAGATAGCCAGCGATCTCAAACATAATATAATCAGGAAGACTGTTGAGGGAAAGAAAGTGGTGATATCAGACGATAGTATTGTCAGGGGTACAGTGAGTGAGTCCATCGCCAAGAACCTCAGGCAGGCAGGTGCCCGGGAGGTTGATTTCTTGGTGAGTTATGCTCCTATCTTTTATCCTTGTTTCAGTGATCCTCCTGATAAGCCCCTTGCTGCCCGGGGGTTTGAGGGCAGGTCTCTTGAGGAGATTGGTGAGCTTGTGGCTGATAATCTGCCTAGCATTGATAATGTACGGTATAATAGTGAGGAGAAGATTCTCTGGGCGGTTGATTTACCCCAGGAGCATATCTGCACTTACTGTATAGGCGGTTGCAACCCATTTAAGTAAAAAGATAGTCAATTGCTCAGACTATTTTGTTTTCTTTAACCGCTTGAAGAAAAATTAGCGATATATTCAAATATTCCTCGAAAACATTGAGGTATGGAGGGTACTGATCAATACCCATTCCCTCGGTGAAGGCCCCAAGTTGGGGCTCTACTCCCAACTAATTCTCCTTTGACCATTCTTGTAGTTTGTCGAGGGCTATTGATACCTGTGGCACCATCGACCTGTATGGACCTATTTGTCGTTCCATCTCGGCTATCAGTGTTTTTGCTTCTTCTGTTGCTTCAGTAGTGGGCTCTATTACACATTCGTTGATTTTTTTGAAGGCTGCTATTCCTTCCTCTACCATGGGGCCATATGCCCTGTAGTTCTCTAAAAGTTCTAAGGCATCATGGATGCATTTTACTAATTCATCGTTTGACAACCGGGTTCACATGTATCCTTGAGGGATAACTCTTAAATAAGCTCAGGCATGTTCGTGGGTATCGGAGTGAAATCAGATGGGTGAATGTTTTAATAGAATCCCAGGCTTCACTTCTGAGATATACTAGTTCTTCTGCTTTTTGGAGGTGCATTTTTGGCTAGGATAGCCGTCTCTAGGGATCTTGTGCTGACACTTGCCAAGGCTGCGCGTCTGGTTTTATCTGATGAAGAGACTGAACGGTATACTCAGCAGTTAAACGTGATTTTGGATGCTTTCAGGGAACTCGATGAGGTTTCCACTGAGGGTGTCGAGCCAAGTTACCATCCTATTGAGATTGAAGATAAGCTCAGGGAAGATATGCCTGAGGCGTGGATATGGGATCCTCTAGCCAATGTTGAGGACACTGAGGACAAGTATATCAGGGGGCCCAAGATCAAGTGAGTATCTTAGATAGGGTTAGGGTTCTCGATGAGGAGTATCATTTCATCAATACGCTAGCCGAGAGAATTGATGTTGAGCCCGATGGAAAGCTCAAGGGCTACACAGTTTCTGTGAAGGATAACATCTGCGTAAAGGGTATGCAATCCACCGCTGGAAGCAAGATACTGGAAGGCTATATTCCCCCATTTGATGCCACTGTTATCTCCAAATGCAGGGCAGAAGGTGCAGGTATATTGGGGAAGACGACTCAGGACGAGTTTGGCTTCGGCACATTCAACATAAACACACCATACCAGAGACCCTTGAACCCCCATGACCCAGAGAGGAGCACAGGAGGTAGTAGCGGAGGGGCAGCTTGTTTGACTGCTGTCGCTGATTTTCCACACATAGCTCTGTCTGAGAGTACTGGGGGCAGTATTAGTTGTCCTGCTTCTTGGTGTGGTGTAGTGGGGGTGACTCCTACTTATGGTAGGGTTAGCCGCTGGGGGCTCATTGATTACGCGAATAGCTTGGACAAGATTGGTGTAATGGCTAAGACTGTTGGGGAGGCTGCGTTGCTTCTTGAGGTGATCAGTGGTCCTGATAGGTATGATAGCACCGTTCTGGATGCTCCTGTGCCCAAGTATACTGAACTTGATCAAATTAAGGGTCTCAGAGTTGGTGTCCCAAAGGAGTATTTCGGTGAAGGCGTAGATTCTGAGGTTGAGGAACTGGTCTGGGCAGCGATAAAAGGATTGGAGTCAAAGGGAGCAAAGGTCTCAGAGGTAAGTCTACCCCATACCAAGTACAGCCTCAGCAGCTACTACATAATCGCTATGGCTGAGGCATCTACTAACCTAGCGAAGTTCAGCGGACTCAGATATGGTTTGCAGGAGACGATAGAGGGTGACTTTAACCAGTATTTCAGCCGGGTAAGGACCTTGGGGCTGGGGGCTGAGGCTAAGCGTCGTGTTATGCTGGGTACGTTTACGCGTATGGCTGGTTATCGTGATGCATATTATTTGAAGGCATTGAAGGTGCGGACCCGGGTTATCGAGGATTTTAAACGAGCATTCAAGGATGTCGATGTCTTGGCTGCTCCAGCGATGCCTGTTGTGGCGCCTAGGTTTGATGAGATCGAGCAGTTGGAGCCAATTCATCATTATATGATGGATGTTCTGACGGTTGCGCCTAACCTTGCTGGGATTCCCATGGTGTCGGTTCCTTGTGGATCGGCGCATGGGATGCCTGTAGGGCTACATTTGATGGCGGATCACTTGGAGGAGCATAAGCTGCTCAAAGCTGCTTGGGAGGCTGAACAACTTTGAAGGCAACTATAGGGTTGGAGATTCATGTTCAACTAGATACCCGTAGTAAGCTCTTCTGTCGCTGTTCAACTGATATTGATGATGCTGAGCCCAACAGCGTGGTGTGCCCCATCTGTCTGGGGTATCCTGGCAGTAAGCCGATGTTGAACCAGAGAGCCATTGAGCATGGGATTAGGGTTGCTCAGGCTCTGGAAAGTAAAGTGATGCCTGTTATCCGGTTCAGCAGAAAGAACTATTTCTATCCTGATATGTCAAAGAACTTCCAAATAACCCAATACGAGGTTCCGTTGGCTGAGGGTGGATACTTGCTTGTTACTGGACACCGAATTGGTATTACAAGGGTTCACTTGGAGGAAGACCCAGCGAAGCTGGTGCACGTTGGTGGCGGTATTACCAGTGCCCGTGAAACACTGATTGATTATAACAGAGCGGGGGTCCCATTAGTTGAGATTGTGACTGAGCCTGATATTAGGTCTACTGAGGAGGCTCGGGATTTCCTAAAGAAGCTCTCACTGATCCTAGAACATCTGGGAGCATATGATCCTCACAATGAGGGATCGTTGAGGGTTGATGCCAACGTTAGCATTGAGGGTGGTAACAGGGTCGAGGTCAAGAACATCACAGGGTTCAGGAACGTAGAGAAGGCGCTCAACTATGAGGTTGTACGACAGACCAGCGCAGTAAACATGGGAATGCCTGTGGTCAGGGAGACCCGCCACTTTGACGCCGAGACCGGGGTTACCAGTACTCTCAGGTTGAAGGAGCAGGAGGAAGATTATGGGTATATCGCTGAGCCTGATTTGACCCAGATTCATATAGCTAGTGAGTGGGTTGAGGCTCTCAGGGCTTCTATGCCTGAGTTGCCGGATCAGCGTATCCAGAGGCTCGTGGATGAGTATGGTATTACTCGTTTCCAATCAGATATCATAGTTAACACTGGGCTTAGGATGAGCCAGTTCTATGAGGAATCCTGCCGCTTGTATAGTGACGCTAAGAATGTGGCGAACTGGCTGGTTACCTATCTCTTGAAGAGCCTGAACTTTGAGAGTATGATCCTAGAAGAGAGCAATGTAAGACCCGAGACATTCACAGAGCTACTGGTGCTGATTGATGAGGGTACTATCAGTGAGCGGCTAGCAAAGGAACTCATCAAGTACTATGTGAAGACAGGCAAGTCTCCGAGAAAGATAGTCGAGGAGAATAATCTTGACTTACTTCCAGTTGATGATTTGCGTGTCGTGGTGTCTGAGGTAGTAGATGAGAACCAGAAAGCTGTTGAGGATTACAGGTCTGGTAAGGCAAAGGCTGCTGAGTATTTGATCGGTCAGGTGTTGAGGCGTGTGCGTGCGCGGGCATCGGCTGGAGTAGTTAGGGAGCTTGTTCTGGAGGCGTTGAAGGAAAACTAGTTTGTTTTCTTCTTTTGTCCCGGAATCTTTGTTTTCGGGTTTCGTCTACTTTGGTTAGGGTGTAGTGATAACGAGGATTTTGCGTTGTTTGTTTTAATTACGGTGTTTTATTTGTATGTTTTTTGTATTAAATAGGTAAGTTTTTATATGGTTTCGTAGATTATTCTCAAAACATGCTTTGGTAGCTCAGTAGGTAGAGCACCTGCCTGTTAAGCAGTAGGTCGAAAGTTCGAGTCTTTCCCAGAGCGCCAATCCCATTAATCGATGATTTTATCCTCTTATTCACATTGTTTCGGATTTTTGATAAATCTAATAACGTAAGTTCCATCCTTATATTCTGATAAAATTGACCAGTGAAAAGGAACTGAAAACCACTCGACCTACCAACCAAGGACCTTATGGCTCAACACATGGGAACGCAGTTGGACGAGTATGGGAAACAGGTAGAAAGATCGAGATAAACGTGGACGGCATTACGGTTATCGCTGGGCTCCTAGAGGAAGAGGCTCCTCTCACATGTAGAGCTTTCTTAGACATTCTCCCATATGATGGAACAGTGGTTCACCTTAAATGGTCAGGTGATGGATTCCAAAGCCATAACCCCAGTCTCGAAGAGATGGTACCTAGACATGGATTGGGTATGGAGAACTTTACTATCATTGCATCTCGGGGTGACATCCTCTTCTGGGTAAGGGATAGAGGGCTTTTCTTCTGCTATGGATACATGTATTCTCGGGGCAACACTGGGGAGGAACCTTCGAATCTCTTCGCCCATGTAAGACCAGAGGACTATTCCAAGCTTTATGAGATTGGTAGGAAAGTCTTCAATGAAGGGCGAAAAAAGGTCTCCATCAAATTACTTGAATAGATGATTTCGGATACTCTAACTCATCCAGAACCTTCAACTTAATCGATAATTTTATCCTCACATCAACTTTTCTCGTATTAAATAATATATTCCTAATGCTGTAATGATTGACGTGATCGGGAACCCAGGTATTCCTTGGCTCTGAGGCTCAGCAACATCTTCAACAGAAACAGTGACTGCAGTACTTATGGATGGTTTGTGACCTTTATCCCCTATCCAGCTAGCAGTTATCAAGTAATCACCTAGTTCTTCCGAAGTGAAACTATGTGAATATGTACCATCCTCCGAGGCAAGATTTGTGTTTATAATAGAATCTGATGGAGTAGTGACTGTGACCAGTATCTCTGTTTCTAGTACTTGTGGCTTGATTTCACCCGTTACTGTAACTTGGTCCCCAAGAGAGACTTGGCTACTAGAAGGCAGGCATGAAATACTTGAGTCTCGAATTTCCCAGTTCCACCACTGACCTACAAAGTAGATGGTATTTTCATCGTCTGCGTAAATAGGGTGATGTGCGAGGAAACCCTCAGGGAATAACTCAGAGGTCAAGTCAACCGTGTCAGTACCATCCCTGTTTATCTTATAGATATCATATCTGCCTTCCTCACCCACTGCACTAACTAGATAGATCAATTCTTCTCCAGTACTAGACCATTGAGCGATACCCTGAGTCCACCCAGTACCTGTAATATTATGCTCATTCTCACCGTAAATATCTGCGATGAAGAGCTCATAGTTACCATGTGGAGACAAGTCATCAACCATCCTCTCAAAGACTATCATCGACCCATCTGGGCTTATACGAGGATCATAGTCGCCAAAAGGCAAGACGGCTTCTCCCCAAACACCAGCATTAGGGGGATCTGTGAGCTGTGTTGCACCTGTGCCGTCACTGTTCATTATCCATATCTGACTGTCTCTAGTGAATACGATTCGGTTTCCAACCCAGTCAATATCTGCGTCATGCCCCCCTGAATCATATAGCAGCCTCTGGTTATCCCCCTTTGATTCCATGGTATAGATATCAAGTGTGGAATTCCTCCAAGAGAGAAACAGGAAAGAGGCTCCATCTGGACCCCAATTTGGATAAAGGTCCCAGAATGTATTGTTTGTGAGTCTGGTAAGCCCAGAGCCATCACTGTTAATCGTGTATATCTCCGAGAACTCATAGCCATCCCCATGAAATAACGAGAAAACTAATTGGCTTTTATCTGGACTAAGGTCAATATTAGTGATTTTTAATGGGCTTGAAAAAACCAGCTGGACCTCACCAGTCTCACTGTTAAATCGATAGATCCCGTATTCCTCAGAGTATGGAACATATGATGCATTTACTACGGGGATGATGATTATTAGAATAAGACCAAGAAGGTAAATAGATGAATAACGCATTTGCTTCGTTTCTTGATTGTTACTGGAGATAAAAGGTTGATGCTCACACTGCGTACCTTCAATGATTTTACCAACACACCGCGTATAGCTGCCTATAGGGGGGAGGGGAGGTACCCCAACAAACCATATTTACCCCTTATTTCAATGAAACCAGCCCCAAATCAACCCAGATCAAGCACCGATACATGACGAAAAGCGATCCAGTAACCGACGAAACAGTGCACAAAACCCGACAAGTAACTAAAAATGCACCATTTCCCCACCAACAGACTCCAAAACCAGTTGGTGCAGAGGCAGGGTTCAACCCCCCCATGAAGTAGAGCACCAAGGTAGACCCTCTCCTCCCTTTCATCGATGATTTTATCCTTACAATATCCTAATCCATAGCATGGTCAAGATAGAGAATCTCCCATTTGTATCATTAGTGTTCATAATCAGAGCTCAATCAATGGAGGCTGAGATATGAGCATCCAAAAACAACTCAAAGCCGAGATAGAAAAACTCCGCAAAGATATAATCAAATATACCCAAGGCATGGTCCAAATACCCAGCCAGAACCCCCCGGGAAACGAGACAGAAATCTCAGACTATGTCACAGAACTCCTCACACCCCAAGGCTTCAACGTTGAACAAGTAGAATCCAAGCCAAACCGAGTCAACACCCTCGGAATCCTAAAAGGCACAGGAAACGGCAAGACCCTACTCTGGAACGGACACTACGACACAGTCCCAGTGGGCAACCTAGACTACTGGACCGAAGACCCCTACGGAGGTGAGGTCAAGAATGGCAGGATATATGGCAGGGGCACAGGCGACATGAAAGGCGCCATAGCCTCAGCCATAGTAGCAGCCAAGGCTCTGGGCAACCTCGGTATACGGCTCAAGGGAGACCTACGCCTCCACGCCGTAGCAGACGAAGAGTTCTTCGGTCGCTATGGCACCAAGTACCTCTGTGAGAACGGGTACGTCAATGGTGTTGACGCAGCCATCGTCGGGGAGGCATCCACCCGGGACAACATAGTCATGGCTAGACCAGCCGTCAGGGGCAGAACATTGGTGAACATCCACGTCAAAGGCAAGTCTGCTCACAGCAGTAGACCCGATATGGGGGTTAATGCTGTGCTCAATATGAGCAAGGTGCTTCTCGCTATCGATGAGACCCAGTTCAGCTTCCCTCATCACAATCTCCTACCAGACCCCACAATAGCGCCGGGCACCACAATCCATGGGGGAACCAAGGACAATATCATCCCAGAGGACTGTGAGGCGATCTGCGATGTACGCACCGTCCCCGGGATGGACCCTGAGCAGGTTTTACAGGATATCAGGGCAGTGGTTGAGGCTCTTAGGGAGAGTGACCCTGAACTTGATGTCAGCGTAGAGTCACCGCTGAGCAAGCCGCCCAGCGAGATATCCCTCGAGCACCCACTGTACAAGTCGGCATCCAAGGCTACTGAACAAGTAGTGGGATATCAACTTGAGCCTCTGGGGGCTAGTGGTAGCAATGATACCAGTTACCTCACCAACCTAGCGGGTGTGCCTGCCATGGCTTTTGGTCCGGGTGGAGGTAATGCTCATGCTCCTGATGAGTGGGCTGATGTGGAGACCCTTGTTAGTTTTGCCAAGATATATGGGCTCATGATGTTGGACATCTGCGGCTATGAGGGATAAGCCTCCATCACAGCCTGAATTTTTTTGAATTATGCATTAAATCTAAATTATCCATGATTCACGTATTCCCATGGAAGGCATCATCAAAGAGCTCAGACAAGCCGTAAATAACTACGACCCAGAGGCAGCAGAACTCGCTGCACAGAAAGTAATAGACCAAGGCCATGACCCCGTCCTCGCTATCACCAAGGGTCTCACTGAGGAATTACGCGAGATTGGTGACAAGTTTGGGACAGGGGAACTCTGGTTCATTGATTTGATGGCAGCGGCGAACACTGTACAGGCTGCGGTGGGTATTCTTGAGCCGGAGATCAAGCGAAGAAACATCCAGACAGAGAGTATGGGAAGGTTCTTGATAGGAACCGTCGAGGGTGATATTCATGATATTGGGAAGAATATTGTGACTCTTTTGTTGAAGGCTAACGGGTATGAGGTATTTGATATCGGCGTGGATATACCTGCAGATATTTTCGTTGAAAAAGTTAGGGAAATTAAACCAGATTTTATTGGGTTGAGCTCGTTATTAACCAGCTCGATGCCACAGCAGAAAAAAGTAATAGAAGCCCTCAAAGAAAACGGGCTAAGAGACACGGTAAAAGTCATTATAGGTGGTGCAGCGGTCAACGAGAGATGGGCGTCTGAGATAGGAGCAGATGGTTTTGCAGAAGATGCAATCGATGCCATCAAGGTAACCAAGGCATTGACCACGGGGGAGGCGAAAGGCGATTAAATCCAAGCCATCACGTTTTGAGATACTCTCCAACGACGATATTGAGGAGCTTCACTCGAATTCAACACGGGTGCTTGAGGAGGTTGGCTTCAAGATCCACAACGATGAAGCATTACAGATATTAACAGAGGCTGGAGTCAATGTTGACCTTGCGGGAAAAACCGCGTATATCCCAAGTGACTTGGTAAACAAGACACTCAAAGGGCTACCTTCTTCTTTCAAGTTGTATGACCGTGAAGGAGTCAATTCTATAGATATTGGTGGAGACAAGGTTTGGTTTGCCCCCGGCACCACAAGCGTCAACCTACTGGACCATAAAACAGGTGAGAACAGGTTAGCCGAGACACAAGACTGTATAGATCATGCTAGGCTTGTGGATGCACTAGAACACTTGGCTCTGCAGTGTACTTCTATTGTGCCCGGTGATGTACCGAACGAGGTTAAGGACTGGTACAGGCTCTACATCAATATAGTAAACTCCAAGAAACCCCACTTCACGGGGCCCTTCACCATGGAAGGGTTCTATGATATGATGAAAATCCTTGAGATCGTTGCAGGTGGAAAAAGGGAGTTAGCAGAGAAACCCAGAGCCTACATCTGTGTTGAGACATCTTCTCCCCTCAGGATAGGCGAGATACCCTGCCAAGCCTTGATAGAATGCGCAAGGGCAAATATCCCAGTAGAGATACGGTTCCTCGGAGGACTAGGCTCCCTAGCACCCATCACACTCATTGGGTCTCTGGTTCAACAGACTGCTGAGTTTCTCGGTACCTTGGTGATTCATCAGCTGGTTAATCCGGGTGCGCCTGTTGTTTGGTGTGGTACCCCTGCGCTGTTTGATATGAAATATGGTACACCCATCTTGAGCGGTATTGAGACGGTGATGATGGAGACAGCCATGACTCAGGTTGGGAAATACTACCGGATTCCTACTGGTGTTCGTACCCTTTGTAGTTCAACCAAGGTTTTGGACGCTGAGACTGGGTTGGAGTCTGGTATAGGCTTGATGTTATCCGTGTTATCTGGCACCAATATTATTCAGGGTCCCGGTCAGATGGGAAACGCCAACCTGCATAGCCTGCAAAAGCTGGTTATTGATCATGAGGTGTGTGGTATGGCGTATCATTTGATGGATGGTATGAGTGTTGGTGAGGATGCTTTCGCTTTTGATTTGATAAAGAAAGTGGGTCCCGGGGGGACTTATTTCCTTGAGAAACATACCCGGGAGTATCTCAATAAGGAAATCTATCATCCCTCAGAGGTAATCGACCGGCAAACGTTGCCCCAGTGGAAGCGGAGTGGTTCTCGGGATGTCGGGAGGCGTTCAAGGGATTACTTGGATAGGGTTCTCAGTGAACATCAGCCGACTCCATTGGAAGAGGATGTGAAGAGGGATCTGGATAAAGTTGTATGGGATATAATGAAACGATATGGCATCGATTCATTGCCTATTCATCCTTTTTCTGCATAGTCTGTGCAATAATTTGAGTCATTCTTTTTACCTTCAATATATCTAACCTATTTTGGGGGGCTATTTTGAGCATTCCAGAGACCAAAGAGAGCTTGATTAATCTTCTTCAAGAAGGAGATAATGAGTTCTTTGAGCTGATTGAAGGGCTTGATGAGTCAGAGTTGGATATGGCTGGGGCTCAGGGATTCAGGTCTGTGAAGGATATTATCGCACATATTACACACTGGAACAGGCATGGTATCCAGTGGATCAAATCAGTCTTCCATGGAGAAAAGCCAGTTATGCCCTTCAAGGGTCATACTCAGGAAGCTACAAGGGAGGAGATGGCTGTGTTGAATTCCGAAGTTCACAGAGTCAATCAGGATAGACCTGTTGGGGAGGTTCTGAAAGAGTATAGAGAGGTTTTTGAGGCGTTACTGGAACAGGTTCAGAAGCTGGAGGCTAAGCATCTTGACCTTGTCTTTGATTATCCTTGGGCTAGTGAGCCTGTGAGTGGTCGTAGCATTGTGATGTGGCGGTACTGGCACCAGCAGAATCACGAGAAGCATATCCGTGCTTGGCTGGAATCCAGATAGAATATTTTATCATCCCTTTGAGGTACTTTGGATCATGATTGTTGACGAGAGATTCAACGCTGTGAGCCATATCTGGAGACGCTACGGGCTATTATTCAAGGTCCTAATAGACACATATGGCTTCGAGAAGACACTTCAGCATCACCTTGAAGCGAGGTCCGAGATGGACAAGCTATCCATGAGTTCTCTCAAGGAAAAACGTGATCAATTAGACCCTGAGCAATATGCAAGAGCCATCGAAGGTAATTTCATCAAGTCAGGATTTGATGCAGAAACACGTATCACAGGGGACATTATTGAGGTCAGTGTTGGACGGTGTCCATTCTACCAAGGATTGTCTCTAGCGGGTTTGAGCCATGAAATTATCGAAAAGGTTTGTGATAGCTCTTGTTCACAGCGTGCACGTAATTTTCCGTTATATTTGGGGGTCATAGATTTTAGAAAAACACCAGAGGATCGATGCATCGAAGGCTTTAGATTGAAATTAAAAAAGTAAACTCTGATGAAAATTAAAATAAATAGATATTAACGGGTTGAGGTTCCCGCCGCTGCTTTACGTAACTCAGTGGCACTAGTATTGTCTGCACCCTGAGCTCCATCAAATGTAGACTCATAGTCACTGAGCACGGACTCCAAGCCATCCTCAATCTCCTGAAGTTCCTGATCATCGATACTATCAAGAGCATCAGATAATGACTCCAGCGCCTTGTTGGTCTCCTCCCATCCCTCTTTCAGTTTCTCGAATTCCTCGGGATGATCCTCAAATAGCTTCTTGGATTCCTTGGCTATCTCCTTGGCGAAACCCATTCCCGTGAGAGAAGTGAAAGGATTCATGAGCACATTGGTGATGGCTACTCCAATCTGTCCCTTTTTTACCGACTCTGAGGTCTCGGGATCAATATACCAGACCAGCTCCCAAGGCGCCATATTAACCAAGGGACCCGCCTTAGCATTGAGTAGCTCAGAGGTCGCCGCGGCTTGTTCCTGTGCAGTCATCGATCCAGTGCCAGCATCATGAGTAGCAGTTGTGCCTGTTCCCATGGTTTTCGCGTCTCCCACCTGCTCAAACTCGCCGATCATCTCGCTTAGCTGAGCTGTGATCGAGTTCATCCGGGTCAATGCCTCGACGCTGAAACCTTCGCTGTTGTTAATTAACTCCTCCAAGCTTTTCAGCCACTCCTTATTTTTCTTTAACAAGTCACGCCATTTCTTGACTAGCTTTCTAAACTCCCTTAGCTGTGCAAGTTTCTGGCTGATATGTCTCTGTTTCTCAAGTAGCTCATTCTTGTGCTCGGCTCTCCAATCACTCATCTACTTCACCTCCATTCTCATCAACCATGATTTTCGGTCCCGTTCCCTTCAATACCGCTACCTTAACTGGTCCAATTAGATGCCTAAACTCCTCAGCATCACCATCTGCAGCCAAGACAGCTCGGAGAAGGTCAACCGTCGATGCAGGGTATGGGAAAACAAAAGCCTCCTCAGCGGTCTCCTCTGGGGGTAGCGCCGCTGATAGGAGCCTGTCCCAGAAATCTGGTTTGGCTGCCCATGATTTGAGTTGTTCCAGGTGAGCCGCAGTGATGGGTGTATCATCCCCGGATATCTGGCGTCTAGCCTCACCTAGTATCGCATCAAGCACCGGTGGAAGCTCCTTCTCAATAATATGCCAACCCTGCGCATAGGCAATAGCCTGCAAGGTCTCGCTATCCACTGTGATTCGTTTTACTCCCATGAAATCACTTGTTGGCTGAGCCTCTTCAAGGTCTATCAAGCCGATGTTTTTCGCCTCATTCGCCAATGATGGTCCACCAAAAAGCCAATCATCTGACTTGGTTTCCTCTGCCCTGCGCTGCATCGTAGCCCACTGATGACCAAGGAAACGCTCCCTGTCCTCAGCAGGAGGAGGTCCAACAATTAATGAATCAGGGTCTCGGAGAGACTCTAATATAGATGGGCTCTGTTCCAGAGATGGGCGAACACTGTCCGCCGCCTTTCCCCTGAGTACAATAACTGTTCTAGGTGGAACAGCTTGACCAGTCAAAACCATGTGTCCATTGCCGGTGAAGGCTGTGGCTAGATCAGTGATAAATGTGGACTTGCCTCTCGGTTCGGCTCCAGCTACAATATCATATTCCTCTGTCTCTCCATCGAGAATCGAGAACACACGATCTTTCACCATACTATATGGGACTGTAACTGCTACTGGACCAAGTGAACCGCCCAAAATATCCTCAAGGTTCTCGAAGTTTTCCACGTATCTTAACTGGAATGATCCAAGGGAACGAGTCCAAGCAACCCTAGTCAATACTGGGCTATTTTTCTCTGTATTGGTTAATGTGAGTGAGGATAATGTATGGCTGGATAATGCCTGAGCTATGACTGATGGTGCCCTAGCGTATATCGTGACTATCGCACCCAGTACTCCAAGTTGTGTAGCTGCATCAACTTGATTGCCTATCCTCCTCAATGCAGCCTTGATTGGCTCCTCAGAGGAAACCACCACCTGATCGGTGCCGAAAAACTCCTCAACCCCTGGGCTCAACTCGACCCGTTTCTTGACGACATAAGGCACATCTGGACCAAGTCCTCCCCCGGCGACGAGAACAATGGTACCATTATTTAATTTCTCAGCTAGGTTCTCATGGTCTCTACCAGCATAGACGATTATTGATGCCTCTGGGTTTGGCCAGACCACAAAGACTAGGTCCTCGCTCCAGAAGGCTGTTGAGTACCATGTCAAGGCATCTGCTCCAGTGATCATTATGTCATGGACTCCTTCGACTGCCCCAGCGAAGACACCTGATACTTTGTCAGGTGATGGTATTTGGTGATCGATTGCGGCTAACTCAGGGATGAACTTACTCATGGAGAACCACCTCCAAAGATCTTCTCTAGGTCCAATTTAATCTGAAAACCATCCGTTGCACCACTTCCACCCTTAAGACCAGTCTCTACGACATCAACGGCTTTTCCTAGATCAAGCGGAACCTCACCTGGTGCCGGGGTAGAGAATCCTCCAAGCCCTGTTGGGTTTATGCTTGCGTCTCCCGGTCTCACTATGTCTAATGGTGTTCCGCTTGGTGGAGCGATTGTTGTGCCTCCCATGGGTATTGTTTTGGGTGGGGGAATTGTTATGTCGAGTCCATTAATCATAGTGGTTCCAGATGGTGGACCCCAAGGCAATGTAATCGCGCCGTCAAATGTGGCTGTAACTGATCCCGGTTTGAGAGAGCCAGGCGGGGGCAAAGTTATGGCTCCGTCAAATGTAGCTGTAGCTGATCCCGGATGGAAAGAGCTAGGCGGAGGCAATGTGATCGCCCCATCAAAAGGTACAGTCGCTGAGCCCGGTGGTCCATGTGGCAGCGTTATGGCACCTGGGTATGGTAATGTGCCTGAGGGTGATGGTGGTCCAGTTGATGGTCCGGGCCATAGGTTTCCCGGTGGTAGGGTTGGTGTTGCGTCTGGGATGTTTTTCGCCGCGTTTACTGCTTCTGGGGAACCTGCTAGTTCTTTTAGCCATCCTATCTCTTGTTCGCTTACTATCTTGTACATTCGGGTATCTTTGTCCAGTGATGCTGCGTTTTGTAGGTTTTCCCAGAACTCTGGGTTTTGTGACATCCTGTTTAGCCAAGCTAGATCGTCTTGGCTGAATGTGACTGGTTTGCCTTGTTTTGCTAATCGCATCTTTGTAGCTAAAGTCATGATAATATTCTTTTCAGAACCGGAGAACCCTAAATAGTATCCAAGTTTCTGTGCAGCGACGGGAAGCGCCTCAGCGTAGTCATCGAAGGGTCTGCCGATTAGCTTCTCTATGCCTGCATCGAATTCCTCTAGGTCTTTACCGTCATAGATCTTGTTTGCCTCAGGTATGTTTCTAGACGATGCGCCAGCTCTTGAACCTCCTGAACCAGCGTCAAGGGCATCATCCGCGCCAGCGACTCCACTTGTAACTCCGTCGGCTGCTCTGGCTCCATCTGCTGCCTCATCAGCGGTGCCAAGTACACGTACAACAAGTTTTGCGCCTCCCTTACCGAGGTTTAACGCTAATTTCGCGACTCCAACAACAGCGTCAGCTAGGTCTGCCCACCACATCATATCCTTGACCCCTCCATCCTTGTTCCATTCATTGTAGAGGGTCTGTATTCCTTGGCTTTCTCGTAGTAGGGTCTCTAGGGATTCACTGTATTGTTGTACGCCATCGGAGAAGTCGCCGATATTGTCTCCTATTCCCATCATCGCGTCTTCCATCATGGTATTGAGTTGGCCTTGGAGGCGGGCTTCGGTGATTAATGCGTCTGTCCATAGTTTTGATGCGTCTATGTCTTGGAGTTGTTTCCATCTCGCATAGTCTGCGTCGTCTAATTCCCAGTAGGCGTCCTCGGGGGTGAAGTATTTCAGAAAGTCGTCATCGTATTTTCTTCCCTCCATTTTGGGGTATCCATAGAGTGGTTGTAGATGATCTACTACGCTATCAACCACTGGATCAAACTCTAGTTCTTTCTTTGGCTTGAGAATGAATAGGTCCAAGACTCCCAATCCCAGCATCGCCGCTGTTAATGGTAATTGGTAACTCGACGCAAGGTCCAAGGTGTTCAATAGATAGAGTTCTCCTACTGTGAGGGCGCCCATTGCGTGGCTTTCCTCACCTAATGAGGTTGTGCCTATGGAGTTTATCGTATACTCATTGGCTGGGAAGAACTTGTTGAGGGATACTGTTACTTGAACTGATCCTCCTTCTTCGAGTGAGCCTCCTGATAATGTTAGTACTCCTTCTGAGTAGCTGTGGCTCCATGGGGATGGAACGTTAACTATTAGCAGGTTTCCTGCGAGTGTTGGATCGATCGTGAATACGATGGTGGTGATTGGGTTGTCTCCTTCTGGGTATTCGAATACAAGGTATCCGTTGTACTCCATTGGTCCAACGGTTTCTCCGACAAGGTCTGGGGCTAATCCCGCTGCAGTTAGGATAAGCCCCGCTACTAAAAGTGGTCTTAAAAAACTCAATGTAAGTCAAAAATAACATTAATTCTTATATTTATTATAATTTTTGGGCTTATTTGTCTTTAATATTCATAAAAATATTAATGAAACTGATATTTAGTAATATATTGTAATTAATTTGATATGAATCAGGTTTTTTAGGCAACTTCAATACACATGATTACTTTACATTTATGAAAATAGCATTCATAGTGAGAAATAATTTATTCTTTATTCTATTTTCATGAACAGATCGTATAGTTGTATGCTGCATTTATCTTGATTTAACAGTATGGAGAAAGTTTAGGGTTGGAGATCACTGCTGAAGTGCCCAGCAACAGCCTTCCATCGTCCATCAATCTTCTTCCAAACAAACAAGTACTTCTGATGATCCTCAAAAGGACCATCAGGACCATTCAAGTAAGCAACAGTCGTACCAAGATCATAAGCCAACTCACCTGGACTCAGCGACCTCAATCCTCATGGGCTCCCCAATAGCCGAGAGTAACACATCCTCATAGAAGCTTTTGAGAAAAGGATAATTCGCTTCTTTGCCTACTAGTTGAGCCATACCCGGTGCTTGTAGGATGAAATCGTCAGCCATTAACTGGTCGAATATCTCGTCTACCCGTTTCATGTTCTCCAGTTTGAACCATAACTGGTTGGCTTCCCGTATTTCCTGTTTCAGTGATTCAATATCCACCATCTATATCACCTAGTCGTCTACTCCCGGTATCATGGGTCGCAGCCATCTGATGTTCATGTTATCAACAAGCAGGCTCATCTCAGCGAATAATCGTTGAAGCTGCTCATCTTCCCACCACTTAGCAACCTCTTCAAGGCTCTCATACTCGCCCCACATCAAAACATGCCCGGTACCATCAGCCCAGACACTGCTTTTTGCTTTAATTTCCCTCTCTTTGGCTATCTTGTAGAAGTACTCATTGATCTCTTTGCTTTTCTCAAGCCGTTTCCTGTTTCTTTCATTGTCTTTTGGGTTATCCCACTCCCATAACATTCCAACCGCCATTTTATTTCGAAAGAACTGTCTGTTCCACTGGATATTTAATGGTTTACTGTCTACAAAAGATCATAATCGAATCTAATAGCCATTAACAGTTTGAAAAGAGGTTATTCTTTGAGTTTGAAATGCAGTCTGCATAGACCATCTTTATTCAGGCTTGATTCTCGTACACACTCATATTTGGGGTTGTACTTGTGTGTTGTAGCGTTATCCACATGGTTACAGAATATCTCCCCAATCTCTACACCCTTTGGACCATTATACCTGAACCCAGCAGCAATAGGACACTCAGTCCACTCAATAACCGCCTCATGCTCAGAAAACTCCTTCAACCCACCTTCCCAAGCAAAAGAATAGACCACATCATCACTCATACTATCCTTAACAAAGTTCTCCAGGCTATTCTCCTTGCCCTGAGCCCTATAATGCCTTAACCTTTGATCCGCCCAGTGCTCCCCCATCATGTAAATCTGCTTGATGAAAAGCTCTATACCCTCCTCCACACCAAGACGATCAATCATCCCCTGCGCCATCCAATAGATACCAGTAGATCTACCGTTTTCAGAGCCTCTAATCCAGTTAAGATAAGTCTCCTCACTCCGAGTCACTAAAACACCAAACTCAATTCAGCCACTGTATATTTAATTATTTACTGTCTTCCTAAGATACATGGAAACCCCCAGAAGAAAACCCACTAGAATAGCCGCTAACAGGGGAGGGGGGGGATAGGCTTAGAAAGCCGAAAAACAAATGTTTTCACTAAAAGAAGCCCTATTACGGCTTATTTCTGATCCAGATCTATGCAAAAACGTACACAATACCCGGACGATCACTACCAATTATAATAAGGACCCTTCCACTCATCCCGAAGAATACTAAACAAGACAGTATCCCGGTAAACACCCCTACTATAGAATGACTGCCGAATAACCCCCTCCCTGCTAAACCCATTCTTGGTCAACACCTTCTGGGAGGCAATATTCTCTGGATTAGTCTCAGCCTGAACCCGTACAATCTTCTTCCGTAAAAACAGATAATCCACAATCATACGAACAGCCTCACTACACACACCATTCCCACGCGCCTCCTCAACCACAGCATAACCAATAATATAGAACCCACTATTGGACATCGTATACATGAGACCAATAGGAGTCCCCTCCTTGGACTCGATGAAAAACCACTCATTCTCACCCCGCTTATCAAACTGCTTCTCAAGACTCTCCAGGGTACCCTGCTGAACAGGCTCAAAAGGACCAGTAAACAGCGAGTTATTCTCCCATCCATGCACTATACCTAACTCACTGCGCTCCATCAGCCTCAGATTAACGCCATCACCAATTAACATAACCCAATCTACCATCCACATTCATATAAAAATTAGATTGAGGTGGGATCAGCCCTCATCAAATGGCCAGATAGGACGCGGAATATTACTGTAAGTAAACCAGCTAAGATTAGGAGTAGTCAACCCGGGGGCATCCACCTCCACCACCATCTCGCTGAAAGGCTCATAAGCCGCCCTAAAATGACCCCTGCTCTTCAACACCAGAATCTTCTTGTCAGTGGGCTCAATCCCATTCCGGCGATATATCTCAGGATCATTGGGCGCATGACTTCGCTCCGTTAAAATAACCTCGACCCCATCCACATCAATCACGGCCGTACGCCCCACATCAGCGGGAACCCCCACAGCCATCGCCTTATGAAAAAACCTACCATCAGTAATCGTCCGTATAGTACCAGTTACCATCAAGGGCTTCCCATGATAATCATCCGTCTTAGCACCGATCTCCATAGAAAAAGCACCCTTGACACCCACATCAATAGCCCTCTGCACCGCCTCAGGGTCCTTAATACATGCTACTCCAACATTCATGGCGCCCTTCTTGAGTAGCTCGCGAAGAATCTCAGTCCCATCACCAGGAGCACCTCCACCGGGATTATCAGCTACATCTGCCAAGACAATAGGACCCTCAACAGCATCCATAGCAATGGAAACCGCGTCCTCGATAGACGTCAATGGCTTCAAGAACTCCTCCCTCATGCTATACATCTTTTCACCTACCTCATCAGCCACCCTCTGGGCAAGCTCAGGGTCACCATTAGTAACAGCTACCACCGCAGATCCAACTCGCTGAACATCAGCATATGGGAAAGCCGGGAAAAGACACACATTCAATACCTTAGGGTCTTGCTCCTTCTCCCAAGCTAATTCAAGCAGCTTGACCATGGGACCCTCACCAGTCCTCTGATTGATAGTCGGGGGTACCATGGGGAGCTTCTTATGTGCCACAGTTGGCTTGATCTCGCCTTTCATTGCCTTTAGGAGGGTCTTGGCTGCCTCTACGCCCCTCTCATACATATCAATATGAGGGTTAGTATCATACCCGAAGATAGCATCACAGTTCTCGACTATCATCTCAGAAATTAAGCCATGAAGATCCAAGGTAACAATAACAGGAACATCCCCTACAATCTCCTTCACCTCTCGCAGCAGCGTTCCCTCAGCCTCAGTAACCCCCTCAGCTATCATAGCCCCATGGAGCGCCAATAGAACTCCATCAACCCTCCCAGCCTTCTGTATCCCCTCCGTGATATAGTTCACGATATACCAGTAATCCTCATTATTGAGTTCACCTGCAGGAGTAGCCCCCGCCGAAATAGTGGGGATGCACTCCACACCAGCCGGCTCAAGCACATCCAGATACCCCCCGATACCACTCCGAGTACCCCGAAGAGTATCAAAGATCGCCTCACCATACTTGGGTCTAAAATCCTCCAACGAGGTCTTAACCGTACTAAACGTATTCGTCTCGTGACTCATACTACCAATAACAACGCGATAATCAGCCATAACTCAGATTTGACTCAAGTATTATATTAAACGGTCAGGTCTCGTCTACTTTCTCTTTCTCATCTGAATCCTCTGGTTTGTTCTCATCACCAACAGATCCATCCTCGTACTCTCCCCTAGACATCTGCTCCAGTAGCAGAATCAGCTTATCCACATTACTTTTCTCCTCGAAAACAGTGATGAGCTTTTGCCCCCACATATCCACATTGGAGCCAAAGAAGGGTAAAAAAGGAGCCAAAGTAAGTCTGGTAAGCTCGCCTCCCACATACATGAGCGGCCTGAAGCTCTCTAACGCCATGATAGCCGGTATCTCCATACCATAGCGCTTGATTCTCTGAGCAGCCTCTAAGATAACCTCCTCTACCTCCTCATCCGATATCTCAACGTCGTCTAAGAACCAGCTCATACCAAGATACATAATGACGCCTAGTTTAAGAGATTTAGCCAACAGTACCCTGTGGGCTAAGCCTCCTCCTCATAATTATAATCGAGGCTGTCAACCCCCCAAGGATATAGAAAACCAGCAGCGTCTTAAAGAACTCCGTAGGGTCTCCCTGAGTGAATGTAATCAGACAGACCAACGTAAAAACCCATGAAACGAACACAGATATCATAGCTACAGGAAAATGGTTCCTAGTTATCCTACTGATAATCAAGTATGTTGGACCTAATCCAGCAGCATAGAAAAACAAGTATGAGATCCCCCAAGAAATCTCCATAATCGATGAGACCTTAAGCCACAAGAAAATAACACTATAACTCAGCATAGCCGAGGCTAAATAATCAGTGATGCTTGGAGTCTTCTCAACCTCTTCAGACAAAGATATCATAATATAGGACTCTATCTGAGGATAAATGGTTTAAGAAAAATAGGGGGGAAAGATGTTTAAATTACTTGTAGCCACTCTCGTAGCAGGAATACTACTCTTCCTTGGTACATTCCGAACCTGCTCATGACGGTGTTGCCGAAGCTTGCACCGAAGGCCAAGAGCATCATCCATCTACCAATCTTGGGGATCCATCCCACTGCACCAACATGCAGTTTCTCCTGCGTGAATATGAAGTGGAATATCGCCGTTACGGCTCCCACGAATGTTATGATGGCGTTTATTGTGCCCATTGCGTCTCCCGCAATTAAGGGGGTTCGCGCTGTTTCCGATACCTGTACTATGAAGTCGCTGTGTATGGCTGCCCTGATGCTGATTCCTACGCCGTTGCCAACGAGGAAAGCGATGGGGAACCTGTACATCCAATAGTAATCACGGTGGAAACGAGCATAGAGCATAATGCCGAGGACAAATACCACGACATAGATGATCTGACCCTCCATGATTTTGGTCCAGCCATAGTCACGGATGTTCTTAACACCCATGACGATCTGGTGTGCTGCCGCGACGCCGATAAACGTGTACTCAGCGAATTTGAATACCGCGTTATCTCTGAAAGCGTAGCTTGTAGCTGCTATGGTGAAGAATGCTGCCAACCATATTTGTGGATCCATCGTTACCATTAGCTGCTACCTCCTTTTCGCGTCATAAACCAAGAAATGTTTCCTACTGCAATGAAGATCAGTACTAGTGTCTGCGAGAACGTCAAGATGTCACTGCTGACTATAGCATCACCTGGGTGACCAGTTAGGAACTCAAGGTCCGCTGCACCCTTAATGCCATCCATGATTCCCAGGAGCTGCCCTGAGTCATAGTAAGGCTTGATGCTTGTAGTCATCATGCTAAGGGTTCCACCTACAACCGCCATGTTGTACTGGCTGTAAGCTTGGTATACCCAGCCTTCAGCTATGTCACCGCTTGTAGTCACATAGGCTACCAAGTCGATGTCATCTGCGCCACCAACATTATCAAGTATAGGCATGCCTGATATTGGGTTTCCCTGGTAATCGTTAGTAACCAGGTCATGAAGGTCACCGAGGACACCAGCCATCGCTGTCTGGGTTCCCGCGATATATCCGATGAAGACATAGTCCTCACCGTATACTGCTCCATAGTTACCTTCTGGGTTAACCCCTGCCATAACCAATGGATACATTAGTGTTCCTTCAAGGGACGTAGCCATTATAACGATCTTGAGGTCCTTATCAAACATCTGGTGGAAAGCTGCTATGTTTCCGGGTCCGAGACTTGGATACCCTCCTGAACCGTACCCGACATCGAACAATACTACCGAATCCGCTGGTAAAGCGTCTATAGTGTCGTACCAATCTTGACTCATTTGTCCTGTCATCAAGGGCAGGCCAAGTGGGTTTAGAGCCGGGACGATGATGGATAACATTACTAGGGTCATGACTATCTCACGGGGTAGACTGGTTAATTTTTCCCATATGGACATTTTTACCGTCTCCCTAAGTACCCTGTCTCCATTCCGATCAGGGTCTTAATTCCTAGAACGACTGCTCCAATACCGATACCGATACGTACGCCACGATATGCTCCGCTTACAATTGGGCCAAAGATCCATTCACGCATGTGAAAGAACCCTGGGTATATAGCTGGGAACATCGGTGTGTTACCGATGATTACCAGAACCGCGGTGATGAATAGTAGCGCTGCGTCAAAGTTTCTGGCACGTAGAACCTTGTAGGCTCCGTATGCCATGTAGAACGCTAGGCTGCTGTACATCGTTGAGCTGATTGGTAGGTAGATTGAGTTATAGAGCCAGTTGTATGTTTCTCCTTGCTCATACTGTCCTGTTATTAGTCCGATTACTACGTGAACGGCTAGCATGACGAGGAGCACTACGCTGAAAATCCAATCTGTTCCTTCCTTGCGTGCACTTATCCTTTTTCCATGTACTCTGAACAGGTTTACTGCTCCGAGTCCTAGGGCGAATCCTTGTAGGACGATGCCCCAGTTCTTTATAATGTTAAATGTGTCTGTGACTGCTTGTATTCCAGTATAGTAATCCCCGATGGCTATTACTCCGACTAAGAAGGTTATCGCCAAAGGTATGTCTCTTTTATAGTCCAATCATGCTCACCACGCTAACAGCTCCGCAATTATATTTACACCAACAGTTGATAGCAAGGCTCCTACTATTGAGAGTGCTATCGCCGCTAATTTGTACCAATCTTGAGACGCGATTGTACCAATCTGGGAAGGGTCTCCAGAGACGTATGCACCAGCGGCGAAGATCTCCTCACCGATGAGACAGTAGTCACATAGAGCCGCAAAGAATGGGATCTGGTAGGTTCTGGCGGTTCCACCGACCTGCATTGCACCAATCCTGTCAAACGTCTCTGCGAACATCATTGACTCAGCCCAGAAGGGGCCAATCATGATGTTTCCAGC
>Ga0272442_10000233_pt1 | contig 93626 bp, 107 predicted proteins | sample SSMForm2O_FD_200262 | JGI IMG/M metagenome (GOLD analysis project Ga0272442, IMG submission 200262) | Marine sediment archaeal communities from Little Sippewissett salt marsh, Falmouth, MA, United States - SSM-Form-2O | ecosystem: Environmental > Aquatic > Marine > Wetlands > Sediment ...
GATTTTAAGTTTGTTTTAAACGAGTTGCAAGATGCTGCTGTTGATTTTGATGGTTTGATTGTTTTTAATTCTGCTAAAAATATTAAAAATTATTATACTTTGGATTTTAGTGGAGATCTTTTTGATATCAAAGAAAAAATTTGGTCTAGATTAGGTTTGATTTATGTTTATACTAAACAACCTGGAAAGAAAAAAGATTTTCCTCCTGTTGCTTTGGAAAAAGGAAGTAATATTAAAGATTTAACTTTAAAAGTACATAAAGATTTTATGAAGAAATTTAAGTTTGCTAGGGTTTTTGGAAAAAGTGCTAAGTTTAAAGGGCAGAGATGTGGTTTATCTCATATTTTAAAAGAAGGAGATGTAGTAGAGTTCCATATTAAATGAAAGATAAATTAACTTATAGAGCTAAAAAAGAAGGTTATAAAGCTAGATCTGTTTATAAGTTAAAACAAATTAATAATAAATTTAAAATAATCAAAAAAGGTGATAAAGTTCTTGATTTGGGTGCTTGGCCTGGAAGTTGGATGCAATATTGTCAAGAAAAAGGAGCTGATGTTTTGGGTGTTGATTTAGTTAAGATTAAAGGAGAGAAATTCTTACAATTAGATGTTATAAAAGAAGAGATTTTTTCTAAGATTAAAGGAGAGTTTGATGTTGTTTTAAGTGATTTATCTGCTAAAACTACAGGAATAAAACATTTAGATGAAGGAAGATCTGTTGATTTAGCTTTTAGAGCTTTGGAGATTGCAAAAGCTTTTTTAAAACCAAAAGGAAATTTTGTTTGTAAGGTTTTTATGAGTGAAGAAGTTAAAGATTTAATTAAAGAAATAAAAGATAGATTTGATTTTGTGAAAGTTTATAAACCTGGAGCAAGTAAAAAAAGAAGTAAGGAAATTTATATTATTGGTAAAAGGAAAAGGTGATAAAAAATGGTTGAAAATATTAGAATAATAAATTTAGATGAATTTGATATTGAAGAAAAACAAATTTTTGATAGATTAACTGAAGAATATGGAACTAAATTTGAGAGGATTTTAGAAAAAGGTTTAATTATTTTACATCCTAAAAAATATGATAAAGATGGTAAAAGAGCAAGATATTGTATTAATTTAAGAACAGATATTCCTGATTTAATATTTAGTGCAGAAGCAGAAGAATGGGATTTAGCTAAAGCATTACATAAAGTTTTCATTAAATTAGAAAATGAAGTTAAAAAGAGGTTAAAATTATGAAACAAGTTATTTTAGTTAGGAAAGATTTGAAAATGAGTTCTGGTAAGATTGGGGCTCAGACAAGTCACGCAAGTGTTGAAGCTGTTTTGAGGTCTAATAAAGATAAAATTAAAGAATGGAGAAAAGATGGTATGAAAAAGGTTGTTTTAGCAGTTAGAGATAAAGCTGAGTTATTAGATTATAAAGAAAGAGCTGAATTATTTGGATTAAAAGTTGTTTTAGTAAGTGATGCTGGAAAAACAGAAGTTAAAGCTGGAGAAATAACTTGTTTGGCTATTGGTCCAGATTCTGAAGAAAAAATAGATAAAGTTACTTTTGAACTTAAAATGTATTAATTACTATTAAGTAGTTAAATACCAAAAGATTTATAAAGGTAATTTCTTGTTTTTATAGTATGTTAGAAGAAACAGAAGAATATTTAAGAGAAGTTGAAAAAAGGATAAGAGAAGATAGACCTTCTAATGTGACTATAACTGGCCATTCTACAAGAAGAACTTATTCTTATTCTATGGGTGGAAAAGACCCTTTTTTTGAAGAACCTCCCACTAGATTAGATTATAATTTTCACGGAGTACAAGAAAGAGCTGGAAGATTAATGGATTTGTTATCTGATTTTGAAACTGGTTTAAAAGAACATCCTGAATCTAATAAAGGAACTATTTTTATTAATTATCTTGATCAACAATAGTTTTATTAACTAGTTTTTTGAGATTTTAATTTAATGAGAGAGCAATGGTCAAAAAGAGGTTTAGTTTTAGCTAGTATTGGTTCTGCTGTAGGTATTGGAAATATTTGGAGATTTCCTTATTTAGTTGGAAAAAGTGGTGGTGGAGCTTTTCTTATTCCTTATATTATTGCAATTATAGCTTTTGCTTTGCCAATAATGTTATTAGAATTTGCAGTAGGCAGAAAGTTTGGTGGTTCTGTTTTATCTTCTTTTAAAAAAATTAATTCTAAGATTAAATATTTTGGTTTAATTCCAATTATGATTAGTTTGTTTATTTTAAGTTATTATTTGGTTATTGCTGGTTGGACTTTAGCTTATTTTGTATTTTCTTTTAATAAATATCTTACTTTTGAGTTTTTTACTAGTAATCTTGGACCTTTATTTTTCTTTTTAGCAGCTTTATTAATAGCAGCAGCAGTTGTTAAGTTAGGGATAAGAAGAGGTATTGAAAAGACTTCTATGTATTTGTTAACTTTGTTATTTTTTGCCATTTTAATTTTATTAGGTAGAGCAATTACTTTGCCTAATGCTTTAGAAGGTATTAGGTTTTTTTTAACTCCTAATTTAAGTGCTTTGTCTAATGTTAATATTTGGATGTTAGCTTTTGGTCAAGCATTTTTTTCTGTTTCTGTGGGTTATGGTATTTTGTTAACTTATGGAAGTTATATGACAAGGAAAGAAAATATTCCTGCAAGTGCAGTAAGAATTGCTGGAGCAGATACTTTAACTGCTATCTTGGCAGGTTTTATTATTTTTCCAATTGTTTTTAGTTTTGGATTAAGTCCGGCAGCTGGACCAGAATTAGCTTTTATTACTTTACCAAAAGTTTTTTCTAGTATGTTATTTGGAATGGCTTTTGGTGCAGTATTCTTTTTCTTGCTTTTTGTAGGTGCTTTAACATCTGCAGTTTCAATGTTAGAAGTAGGTGTAACTAGTTTAATTGATGAGTTGAAATTTTCTAGGTTGAAATCTACTTTTTTAGTTAGTTTATTTGTTTTGGTTGTTGGATTGCCAAGTGTTTTAAGTTATGCTGGTTTTAATATTAGTCTTTTAGGAAAACCATTTTTAGACAGTATGGATTTTATTTTTGGAACTTTGTTAACTCCTCTTGGTGGGGCTGTAACCTGTTTATTTGTTGCTTGGTTTTGGGGTAAAAGAGCTCTAATTTTAGAAATTAATCGAAATAGAGCTAAATGGAATATTCCTTACTGGACAATTTATTTGTATAAGTTTGTTATTCCTATTGTTTTAATTGGATTATTTATTGTTGAGTTATTGTAGTAAGTTTTATAAAGAGGAAAATTTAAAATTAGATTATGAAAAAGAGGAAAAAAACAAAAACAAAAAGAGATACCTTTTGGAAATCTTTGATTATACATGACAATGAAATGCATCCTGGACATCAAAAGATTTTGAATATGTTTTTTTGGGTTATTGCAGTGTTGTTTGTTGTTACTTTAGTTGCATTTTTGATTGTTGCTGTGTAAACATAGATGTTTTTGTAATTGTTGTTTGCAATCAACGATATCTTTAAATATTATTCTCTGCATTAATTTTTTATGCCAATTTCGCCCCCTAAACTAGAAAACAGATTTGAAACTTTGTCTTTTAGATCAAAGGTTTTGTTTTGTATTGGAGGTGCTTTTTTGGTTGTTGGATCTTTTTCTATTCTTAATGATGTTCTTGAGACTATTGGAGTAATTACTTGGAGACACGATTGGCCTGCTTCTGTTGATCCTAATTATGTGGATGAAAATGGAAGAAGAGGGATAGCTGTTGAAGAAAGAATGAGTGGGGCTTTTACTTATTGGTTTCCAAATGAGCAAGGAGATATGAGGGGTTATGTGAGAAGGGGAACTATTTATGACCCTATTGATGTTGAGTAAACAAAAGATTTATAAATGTATTATTTTTCTAGAATTCTGGACGATCATAGTGGTTTGGTTACACCCGTTCTCATTCCGAACACGGCCGTTAAGCAAACTTACGTTCCAGGTTGTACTGCTGTAAAGCGGGAAGCCTGGAAAGTTGTCCATTCTTAGAAACTTATTTAAGTATCCTTTCCCGAATTTATTTTATGAGAGATAAAGAAAAAAAACAAAAGATTGCAAGAGAAAGAATTGATAAATTATTTGAGCAAGCTGAAAAAACTACTTCTCAGAAATTAGCTAATAGATATGTTGATTTAGCTAGAAAGATTGCTATGAAAGTTAATTTAAGAATGCCTAGAAAATATAAAAGGAAATTCTGTAAACATTGTTATAATTATTTTAGAAAAGGAAATTATAGAGTAAGAACTAGAAATGGAAAAATAGTTTATTATTGTTTTAAATGTAAAAAATATACAAGGATTCCTGTTAGGTAAGTTCTTTGTAAACTTTTGGCCATTCTTTTCTAAGCCAAGATTTTTCTTTTCTTTCCCAGTGTCCAAATCCTCTTTTGAGAAGTTCTTTTGTTACTATTCCGTTTTTATGGGGATATCTAAATTGTTGGGGCAAGGGTGAGTTAAATCCATGCATATAATGTATTAATTCATGGGCTATTGTTGTGTCTATGATATATTCTGGAACTAGTTCTGATTTAAATAAAGAATTAATTGCTATTTCTGTGTTTTTTCCTTTTTCTGCTATGTGTCCAAATTTATTTTTCCATTTACCTTTAAAAACACAGTTTACTTTATTTAATTTAGGTACTTCTGGAAATAGTAATTCCCATATTTGGTATAGTTTGTTTTGTAACCAATAATTATTTCTCATAAAAGAAAAAAAGAATTAAGATTTTTTAAATCTTGCTACAGTATCAATTAAGTCTATATGACCTAAAAATAAAGCTCTGCAACAATATCTTTTTAATCCAAGATCATCTAATACTTTTTCTTTGGATTCTCCGTTTTTTACTCTTTCAACATATTTTTCCCATAAATGTGCAACTGGTTTTCCACAGCTGAAACATCTTATTGGTATTATCATTTTTTAATCACCTGTATGATTTTTGTCTTTTAGCTCTTGCTTTTGAATCATTTGGTTTACACATTTCTTTTCTTCTTGTGTCTGCTACTATTAAGTGTCTATCATACTCTAAGAATTTAGCTTTTAAAGCTTTATTATGTTCTACTAAACATCTCGCAATTGCTAATCTAGAAGCATCTGCTTGTGATTGCTGACCTCCACCTTTTACAGTAACATTAATGTTAATACTTTTTGGATTCCCAGCAATTATTAAAGGTTCTAAAATTTTAAGTTTAATTTGTTCTGGTTGTATATTTTCTAAAGGAATCTTATTTATTTTCACTATTCCTTTTCCAGATGTTAAAGTGGCTTTTGCTATTGAAGTTTTTCTTTTTCCTGATTTGTGTATTGCTTTCATCCTTTCCAACCTAATTGTTTACAAATTTGTCCAACTGTTAAATATTTAAGATTATGTGTTTTTGATACATCTGCAATATCTATACTTTTTATTTTTTCTTCTTTAAATTCATCTGGAATTCCAATATGGCAATGAATTCTTTTATATGCTTCTTTTCCTTTTGATTGTTTATAGGGAAGCATCCCTCTTATTATTTTTCTAACAAATTTATCTGGTCTTCTTTCGTGATGAGGACCTTTAAGCATATCTCCTCTTTGAAGCTTTTTTTTATAAGCAAGAATTAAAGATTTTTTATTTCCGGTTATAACTGCTTTTTCACAGTTTACAATGTCTATTTTTTCACCTAGTAAAGCAGATTTAGCTGCTCTTGTGGCGATTCTTCCTATAACTTCGTGTTCAGCGTTTATTATCATTTTAGCATATAATTCTGATATTTTTTCCTTTTGGATTTTTTTTCATTAGTTCTTGGATTGTAATGGTTTGGGATATTTTTTTCTTAGCTGCTTCTGAAAATTGATACGCAGCTATTGTGATTTTTTTATCTATGTTTCCTATTGAAAGAACTTTTCCTGGAATTATTGCTGTTTCACCTTCATTAGTGTGTTTGTTTATCTTATATAAATTAACTTTTCTTCTTTTTCTAGTTGGTTTTTCAAGTTCTTTAGCAATAGCTTTCCAAATTCCAACTTTTTCTTTAATTGAGAGAGTTTTTAATTCTTTAATTAATTCTTTTAAATTTGGGTTTGTTGGTCCGGTTCTTTTCATTTTAGAATAGTTTTAGGGCTAAATATTCATTTAAAAAGGTTTTGGTGATGCGGGAGACAGGGTTCGAACCTGCGTAAGCACTAAGCTACTAGGTCCTTAACCTAGTCCGTTTGACCACTCCGGCACTCCCGCACGTTTAAATTAGGAAGAATTAGTGTTTATTTCTTTTTCTTTTTTGTTTTTTTGGCTTTTTTCTTAGGTTTTTCTTCTTTTTTTGGCGATTTTAATTTTTTTTCAAATTCGTCTAATTTTGAATCTAAAACTTTTACTGCTGTTTCAAAAATAGCTTTTGGTTTTAATTGACCAAAACTTTCTATGAAAAATACAAAATCTGTTTCTGAAGGTGTTACTTTAATTGACTCATCTTTGCAAGCTTCTACGCAAGCTAAACAAAGATCACACCTTTCAAGATTTTTTATAATTAATTTATCTTTGAATTCAAAGACTTTTTTTGGACATATATCAACAATTTCTTTATTTTTACAGTTTTTTAATTCTATTTTTGGATAATTTCGATAATAAATTAGTCCAGGAGAAAATTTAATATGTTCTTTTCCTATTCCGCATATAGCTGTAGATTCTAATTCAAGTTTTTGTCCATCTAATAATTTGACTATTGGTGTTTCTGGGAATTTTGGTTTTACTTTTTTATCGTTGGATTCTAAATCAGAAGCATATACTGTGCATGGGCCCTTTGTTTTTAATGAAAATGTTAATTGACATTTTGAACAACCTTTGCCTTTACATGAGCAAGTATCTTTTCTTTCATAAACTTTTAAGTCAGAAACTAAAGGTAATAATCCTAATCTGTGTGCGATTATTTCATCATATAGCGAAGAATCATTTTTTATAAAAGTTACTTCATCTATTGCTAGTGTTGGAACTTCAACTAACATTAATCTTCTTAAGGTATTAGCATAAATGTGATTTATTCCAGATAAGATAAAACACAATTCATTATCTTTTTTAGATATAGTTTTGATTTTCATAAGATTTTTCTCAAGGGTTTAGTTTTTAAATATTTTGTTTTTAAACTCTTCTTCCTCTTTTACCGCCTTTCTTCCTACATCCATTGTGAGGTAAAGGAGTTACTTCTTCTATTGTGCCAATTTTAAATCCTGATCTTGATAATGTTCTAATTGCTGCTTGTGCTCCTGGACCAGTATTTGTTGGACCATTATGTCCGCCTGGAGCTTTTATTTTTATGTGTAAAGCATTTATTCCTTTGTCTCTGGCTCCTTCTGCCGCTAATTTAGCTGCAGACATTGCTGCTGTTGGAGAACTTTCTAAACGATGAGCTTTAGTTACCATTCCTCCAGAAGATTTACTAATTGTTTCTGAACCAGAAATATCAGTTATATGAATAATCGAATTGTTATAACTAGCAAAAATATGTGCTACTCCCCATCTTAATTTTTGATCTCTCATTTTTGTTTGTATTTTTTCTTAGTTTCTTTTTCCTTAACTTTAGTTTTTTCTTCTTTTTCTTTTTTCTTTCCTTTTTTAGTTACACGTTCAGGATGATTATCTTTTGCTATTGATGAATTGGGGTTATAACTGATTAGTTTTTCTTCATCTCTTGAGACTAAATAGGAAGGAATAGTAACTTTTTGATTTTTTATTAAAATGTGGCCATGAGTTATTAATTGTCTTGCTTGTTTTGATGTTCTAGCAAAATTTGCTTTGAAAATAATTGTTTGTAATCTTCTTTCTAAGAAGTCGTTTATAGTTAAATCAAGGACATCTTCTATTTTTGTATCTTTTTCAATTATTTTAAGTTTGAATAATTTGTTTAAAAGTTGTTCTTTTTCTTTTTCAGCTTGAGTGGTTTTTGTGCCAATCAACTTTTTTGCTTGAGATGTTGATTTTCTTAATAAGAACTGAAATTTCCATATTTCCTTTTTATTTTTAAGCCCATATTCTTTTTTTAATTGTTTTTCTTGTTCTATTCTTGATGCTTGCCACGGGTGAGAAGGAGTTTTATACTTTTTTCTTGGTCTTATTGGATTTCCCATTTTTACTTCTTACCTGATTTCTTTTTTCTTTTTACACCCATTGCTTTACCTTTATTTTTTCTAAAATTAGACCTTGTTTTTTGGCCTCTAACTGGTAAACCTACTGCATGTCTCATTCCCTTGTAACTTTTTATTTTTTTAAGTCTTTTAATATCAGATTCTTGTTGAAATCTTAAATCTGTTGCAACTAAATGTTTGTTTTGGTTTGTTTCTGGATCTGCTCTTCTATTTAAGAGCCAGGAAGGAATATTGTTTTTAATTGGTTCTTTTATTACGGATTCTATTTTTGTTATTTCTTCTTTGGTTAAATTACCTGCTTTTTTGTTTTTATCTATTTTTGTTATGTGGCAGATAGCGTTTGCTAGAGAATGGCTAATTCCTTTTATTTTTCTCATTGCTTGGAGAATTGGTTTATTTCCATCTAAATCTGTTGTTACTACTCTTACTATGTGTTTAAAATCTTCTGCCATGGTAACTTTAGGGCTAAATGTTCATTTAAAAAGGTTTTGGTTGAGAAATTTAGATAATTAGTAGTAATCTTTTTCTTTCATAATGATATTCTTCTTTTTCTCTTAATCTTTTTTCTGGAATTATTGAGAGTACTTTTCCAACAAGAGATGCTGGTTCAATATCAGTTTTTGCTATATCTCTTATTGCTATTCTCCAATACCCTTCTATTGTTCCAAGAGCAAGACCAATATTGGCACTTTCTCCAGTGTGTCCAAAGAAATGTCAGATAAGCCCGCACAGTGCTGAGTAAATAGCAAGATTTGTAGCTATGCTTGTATTTGTTGCGATTTTAGACTTAAAGTAATCGTTTGCTAATTCCCATTCTTCTTTTAAATAATTTGAAGCGTTTCCGGTTATAGGATAAGATATTTTTGTAAGAATATTTGCCCCTATTTCTCTTGCTTTATTTTTAATCATTAAAAATTAAGAATCATATTAAATATAAAAATATTTCTATGTCCCAACAAAGATGTGATACTTATCTGATTCATTGATTTCTTCTAGAATACGTTTATTTATAGCTTTTTCAGGATCTGGCATTAATTTTATTCTTTTTTTAATATCTTCAAAAGATTCAAAAGGTTTGTCTTTTCTTTCTTCAATAATTTCCCACATATGTTTTTTCCCAACTCCAGGAAGCAATTCTATTTGGTGTCTCCTAGTGTTTATCGGCATAGCTTTGTTAAAGAAATCTACAAATCTCTTTTCATTTTTTTTAACTAACTCTTTTACAACTAATTCCACTTCAAATTTGGCTGTGTGTGTTAGTTTTTCGATTGGAATTTTGCCAATTATGTGGTGGATTTTATCTCTTTTACCTTCTCCCATATAAACTTCTTCATGAGGCTGTAAGAATTCTCCTTTTTTAGGAACTAATTCTAATAGAATAAAATGATCTCTTCCTATAGCTTGAGCTATAGGTGTTTTTTGATGCATGGGTCTTTTGTCGAAAGGATAACCATGCGGTAGAAAATCCAATATAATTGCGTATTCTTCTTTTATGTGAGATTTCATTTTTTTTATTTTTTAGATACATGTTTTTTCACTGTTTCTAGGACTTTTGTTAGGTCTTCCTGTTTTAATGTAAGATTTTCTCCAGCTAAAACTGCTCTTAAGCTATCTAAACTTTTTGGTTGAATATTAACAATTTTAACTATATTTGATTCTTTTAATCTAGAGATATCTAATTTTTCTAAATCCTCTTTTAATTTTGAAGGTTTCCTTTTCTTTAATATTGCATTTAAATATTCTTCTACTTTTTTTCCTCTGAAGGTTAAATCTTTATCTCTTTCTTTTATTTTGTCTAAACTTTCTTTTGCTTCTTGTAATGTGAATGGTTTTTGGTTTATAATTTCCATTTTATATTTTCCTTAGATGTACTGGGTGTATTATAATGGTTTTATTTTTATTTTTATCTTTTATCTGAACTTTATAACAAAAACCTTGTTTGCCCCTTATTATTCCTGATTTTCCATGGAATCTGGGGAAATACATTCCTTTTTGTACTGCAGGTTCTGCTGCTAAGTAAACTTTGTCCCCTTCGTTGAATCTTTGGAAATAGTTAGTTATACTTATTTTTCCACGTTTACGTATATTTTTCTTTAATTTGTTTCTAGTTTTTCTTCTATTGCCACCGATTCTTTTCATTTTTATAGTTCCCCCTGAAGATTAATATTTAGGGGTATTTATAAAGGTTATTATTTTGAAACTAGCCTATATTTTATTAAGGTCCACACTCCGTCTAGACCATCTTTCCATCTAATTTTTTTGCCTTCTTTATTGCTTCTAGGAAAGTATTTGATTGGAACTTCATGTATTTTAATCCTTTTTTTAAGTATTTTTGCGGTTATTTCTGGTTCCCAATCAAATTTTTTTCCATGTATATTTATTGTTTTTATTGTTTCTGCTTTGAATGTTTTATAACAAGTTGATTCATCTGTTAAATTAGAATGATACAAAATATTTGTTAATAATGTTAATAAATTGCCCCCAAGATAGAAAGAAAAACTAGATATTTTATTTGTTTTTTTTAATCTTCTTGACCCATAAACTACCAAAGCTTTTTTGTTTATTATGGGATTTATACATTTTTGATATTCATTTGGATCATATTCTAAATCTGCATCTTGTATAATTATTATGTTTCCTGTTGAATTTTTGATTCCTTCTTTTACTGCAGAACCCTTTCCTTGATTTATTTTGTTAATTAGAATTATATTTTTATTTTTTTTAATAAATTCTTCTACTTTTTTTTGGCTAGAATCTGTGCTCCCATCGTTTACTACTATGATTTCTTTTTTTAACGTTAGTGGAGCCTTTATTATTTTTTCTAGAATTTGTTTTATTGTTTTTTCTTCATTATATAATGGAATTATTATTGATAATTTTTGCATGATTAATTAATAGAATATTAATATAAATAATTATCTGTCTCTAAATGAATAATATTTATGAAAAAGATAAGAATAGATAGCGACTAAAAGCGTGGATATAAACGCTCCTAATAAATAAAATATTTTAAAGAATTCTACTAAAATATAAACAAATAATACATTAAGACCAATACCTCCCACAACAACTATTGTGAATTTAATTAATTGTGTATACGTTTTTTGTGTGTGTATCCTAAAATTGTAATATTTGTTTAGAAAAAAATTGGTTAATATCGCAAAAGGTTGTGAAATAATTACTGAAAGAATATAATATATTCCTATTATAGAAGTGAAAACATACATTAATCCTAAGTAAACTAATGCTGCTATACCTCCAAAAAAACAATATATTATAAATTTTTTTAAGTCTTTTTTTAAAAACATAGTTTATTTTTAGCTTATTGATTATAAAAGCTTTTCTTTAGTAAGCTGAACCAAATATAATGTCTTTGGGATTTATGCTTATTGTTTCATTGCGTAAGAATTCTATTTTATCCCTTAATCTTTCTAAATATGTTGTATCATATCTTACTGATTCTATTTCTTTACAGATATTTTTATCTCCAATTACAATGAATCTGTCTCCTTTGTATATTGTGGGTAATGTTGACATAAATTCCTCATCAAAGATATAATCTGGCTCTCTGTTGTTATAAAAGAAAACTAATCTATATCCCTCTTTTATGAATTTATCTACTCTTTCTTTTGAAGGAGGAGGAATTGCTTTTCTTCCAAGATAATTTAAATGAACCCAACTGTTTGCTGCTATAGAACAATTATCTAATTTTTCTATTGATGATTCATAAATATATGGTTTTTCTGCTTGGTAATAACTTGCTACTGCAAATAAAGAAATTATTGTTATTATAAATGTGATAATTATTATTATTTTTTTATACTTGAAATTTTTAATAGAATAATAACCAAAATAAGCTAATGGAAATAGTAAATTGAATAAATATCTTGGTTCTTTGTAAGGTACTCTTGCATATGAGAAGATTACAAGAATCATAAATGCTAGAATCATCCAATCTATTTTTTTTAGATTTTTTACTTTTTTATAAAATCCTATAAAAAAGAATACCCAAAGATAATTTCCTATTATAAATAAATGATAGAAACTAAAAGGTATTATGTAATAACTTCTAAATTTTACGTTTAATGCGTAAGAATTTGTAATACTTGTTAAGGGATTTCCTGTTGTAAAATAATTATATAATAACCATAATGAAATAGGTATAATGAAAATAATTGCATTTTTTAATATTTTTTTCCATTTTTTAAGGAAAAGAGCTAATGGAAGAAAAATAATATTTGTATATCTTGTTAGAAATGCTAATGCAAGAAATAAACCAATGTAATCTAAATAGATAAAACAAAGAATTAATAAGCTTAAACTAAGAAGTTCTGTTCCCGCATAAAGGCCTCCTAAAAAAACTGCTGGAGAGAGTGATAAAGAGTAGAAGAAAAGTTGATTCATTTTATATTTTTCTGCAAATTTTTTACAACTAAAGAAATGTATGGATGTTACTAAAATTATAAATGTATATTCTGCTGCTTTCCAAGTTAAAAAATTAAAGATTCCTATTAAAAATGGAGCTAAAGGGGCCCTGTACCATTCAAAATACCAGCTTTTTGAGAAGAGATATTTTGCATTTAGTGTGTAACTCATAAAGTCCCAGCTTAAACCTATGGCGTGTTGCCAAATAAAGAAAATTAAAGATGATAGGAAAAGACTATATAATAAGTATTTTTCAATATCCTTGAATTTCATTTCACTTTATTTTGATAACTCTTCTAAAACTGCGTTTAATGCAAAGAATAAGTTTTCATTTGTTGAAGATGATGTTTTTTCTTCTGATGTTGTTAGTTTTCCTTCTATTGTGAATTTATTGTTTTCTTCTTTTAATTCTATTGATATTTCTTTGAAGTCTGTTTTTGCTTCTGAAATTTTCTTTGTAAAACTTCCAACAATCTTTTTCACTACAATCAGTTTTGCAGGTTCTAAGTTGTCAAAATTTATTAGTTTGATGTTTCCACCTAATTCAATTATCATATCATAAAAATTAGTTTACTAGAATTTAAAGTTTTTGGTTTTTTTATAATAGATATCTTTAAATATTTTTCTCTATTCTTTTTTTTAGAAAATGGATCCTATGCTTGAAAAAGGTGCTCGCCAAGGTTTAGAAAATATGTTAGGTTTTAAACCTGGAGAGACCATTACAATTGTTACTGATGAAGCAACTATGGAAGAAACTCAAAATGCTTTTCCCGAAGTTGCTGCTCAAATAACTGACCATGGTAAAGTTCGTGTTCGAGTATTAGAACATTATGGAGAGAGACCATTAACTGAAACACCTTCACAAATAGTTGAGGATGCAAAAGCATCAGATGTGACTATGTTTGTTGCTAGGTCTTTAGGAGAAGAATTAGAAACTGTTAGAAAACCATTTATTAATGCTGCTAAGGATGCTAAAGCTAGGCATGGTCATTGTCCAGATTTTACTAGTCGGATGATGTCTGAGGGTATGGCAGCTGATTATAATGTTGTTTATGCTTTAAGTGCAGCATTAAATCAAAGACTTACTGGTGCTCATAGAGTAACTTTGACAACAGAAGTTGGAACTAATCTTATTGTTGATACTTTAAAACATTTCCCATGGCATCCCTCTAAACCAATCGCTAGAGGGCATTCCGCAAATCTTCCTGATGGAGAGATATTTTGTTTTCCTTATGATGTTAATGGAACTGCTGTTGTAGATGGTTGTCTTGGAGATTTCTTTTGTGAACTATATGGAAGTATTGCTGAAAATCCTGTTTCCTTTGATATCCGTTCTGGAATGGTTCTTGAAGAAGGTATTAGATGCGATATTCCTGAAATAACATATGATCTTGAATTGTATATCTTTAATCAAGATGGTAAAAGAGAATTTTTAACAAGAAAGGTTGGAGAGTTTGCTTTAGGAACAAATTTGGCCATTACAGAACCTACTGGAAATTTACTTCAAGATGAAAAATTAGGAAATGCTTCACATCTTGCTTTTGGAGACCCTCTAGATGTCCATGGAACTGGTGCTGGTTATAATTGTAAAGGACACTTAGATGTCTTAATTATGAATCCTACTGTTAAAGTTGATGGAGAAATTATAATGGATTCTGGTCAATATTCTGAAGCGATTATGAGACAAGCTCTGAGTCACGCCCCTAGAGGATATTCTCTTTCAGAAGATGGAAAAAGTTTTATAGCCCCAGCTTAATTTTCTTTTGGGTAAGCTTGTTCAATTAATTTATCTTTTCCTTTTAGTTTTTTTCTTATTGGAGAAATTAGTTTATCTAATTCTTCTATTAAAGAGGATTTTAAATCTGCTGGATGAAGTTTTTTAGATACAAAATCTTTTTCTAATTTATTATAATTTGAATAAGATAAACTTCCGCCAAATTTTTCTGGTCTTTTTATTATTAATTTTTTCTTATTGTCTTCTTTTAGAGGCATGATTACTTGTTTGAAAAAAGCTAAAATTCCATTATTTTCAATTATTCCTGCTGGGCAATAAGCTTTACTTATTTTTGATTTGATTTCTGCTTTAGAAGCAAGAATATCTATTTTAGATTCTTTTACAGAAGCAGACATTTTTTCTCCTTTTAATCCAGGGAGCATAGGTGTCATTATTTCTATTCTTGGTTTGTATCCTAATTTTGGAAGATTTTCTCTGGCAAACATTAAAATTTTTCTTTGATCTATTCCCCCATATTGACAATCAACATTTAAATATTGTTCATCTAAAGCTTGCATTATTGGATAGATGAAACCACTTAGTTTTGGTTCGTTGCCGAATCTTACAACTTCTGCTGCTGCTCTTTTACATCTTGTTAAAGTGTTTAATGCTGATAGTTTGAACATATCTAAGGTGTATTCTTTTTTTAATTGGAAATCAGAACCTTTTACAAACTTTAGATTTTTAGTTGGAGCATTAATTGATTTCAGCATTGCAGTAAATACTTCTTTGTAGTATTTTGCTCTTTTTTCTAATAAATCAAAAGGGGCCTTTCTATCATCTAAATGTGCGTGTAAATCTGCAATTAAAATTGTGAATTTAAATCCTGCTTTAAGAAAATCTTTTATTTTTGAAATAGTTATAAAGTAACCAATATGGACTTTTCCAGTACAAGCCATTCCAATATAAGTAGAGGGGGTTTTTTTCTTTTTTAGAAGTTCTTTTAGTTCTGATTCTTTTACTATTTCTGCTGTGTTTCTTTTTATTAGTTCTAGTTTATTCATTAAGAAAAAATTAGAATTAAGTATTTATATAATTATCGAAGTTTTTTGGTCATATAAGTTTTTTCTTTTTTATAACTTAATTTTCTATAATAATCTCTAACTCCAATTCCAGAAATAACAATGATTTTATTTCTTTTGAATTCTTTTGCTATTTTTTCAGCTTGCTTCATTAATTGTTTTCCAAAACCTCTATGCTGAAATTGTCCTTTTTTAGCTTTAGATTTTAATGGTAAACTTTCTGAGTAAACATGAAGTTCTCTTAAAAGTAAATTATTTTTGTTGTTTGAAGGAATTCTTAATCTACAAAAACCAATTAATCTTTTATTTGTTGTTAAATAAAGAAATATTTCTTTTCCATTAGAAGCAAGATAATCAATTCTTTTTAAATTAATTTTTCCGATTTTATCTTTTGGAGTTATTTGTTTACATCTAATACATTGACAGATTATTTTTTGTCTTTTTAATTCTTCATGAACATATTGTCTTAGGTTTGTTCTTTGTACGCCCGCAATAGAATATTTGGTCGGGATATCTCTTTGTACTCTCATAATCCTACAATAAGGAGGAACATATTTTTTCATTTCTGCTATTAGTTTTCCTGCTTGTTTTGTAGTTAAAGGATGATATTTTCCTTGTTTGTAAATATCATAAAGTTTAGTTCCTTTGAAAACCATGCACGGATATAATTTTAAAGCATCTGGTTTGAAGTTTGGATTGAAGAATAATTCTTTGATCATTTTTATGTCTAGAGAAGGTGAGCTTTCTGGAGCACCTAGAAGGAGATGATAACCAACTTTTAAACAAGAGTCTTTTAGAAGTTTAGTTGCTTTTATTGAATCTTCTACTGTGTGTCCTCTCTGGATTTTATCTAAAACTTTATTGTAAATAGATTGAATTCCTAATTCAACTCTTGTAACTCCTTGTTTTAGCATTAAATTAATGTGTTTTTGTTTGCAATAATCCGGTCTCGTTTCTATTACTAAAGCAATACATCTGGAAATTGTTTTTTCATTAGTTTTTTGTTCTTTTTCTAGTGTAGTTTTTCTCTTTTTGTAAATCTGTTTTATTTTTTTGTGGATAATTTCTTGTTTATCCATTCTGTTTTCATAATCTAGTTCAAAAAAATCAATGAATTTTTCCCAGTTTACTTGGTTGTTTTTAAGTAATAATTTTGAAAAATCATTTAGTGCTTTAAAACAATCTTTTATGAAATTGTTTTGGTATGTTTTTGGAAAACTTGGGAAAGTTCCCCCCATAATTATTAATTCTATTTTTGTTGGGAAATGTCCTAAAAGAATATATTGTTGTAATCTGTTAAATATTTGAAGATAGGGATTGTAGAGATTTCTGGCTGCCCTTCTTGATGCTGGTTCGTTTCCGGTGTAGCTTTGAGGTACATCTCCAAAAGTGGAATTTGGTCCTCCTGGGCACATAATGCAAGGGCCGACTCCTGTTTTAACGTGCGGACATTTTATTGGTTTTGTCATAACTGCTACAACTGAGACTCCTGAAATGTTTCTAGAGGGTTTGGTTGAAAGTAAAGAAGCAATTTTTTTTCTGTGTTTTTTATTTGTTGCTAAGATTATTTGAGTAAAACTAGGTAGTTTATTTGGTTTATATTTTTTAGATAGAGAATTAATTAGTTTAATTATTGATTTTTTTGTTTTTAGTTTTCTTTTTATTATTTCTTTACTTACTAATTCTGAAAATTGTTTGGTTTGCATAAAATTTTGTAGATTGGTAACCTTTATAAATTATTCCACAAAAAATCAAAATTTGTTTTGTATCCTTCAGCTAAATATTTATTTTTTATTTTTACAATTAGAGGTTCTTCTTTTATTACCTGTATAATTATAATATCATTAAATATAAAGGTTGTTGCGTAATTGGTTTTAGAATTTTTTAAATATTTTAATTTGACTTTTTTATATTTTTTAGGAAATTTAAAGTTTTTATTAGCGATAATTTTTATTTTATTCCTTGCTAATTCTTTAAACCAACCTTTACTATATTTTAGTTTTTCTTCTATTAATCCTGTTGCGTTTAATATTCTTAATTCTTTAGTTTTTAACATTTCTTTATGTATTGTTTTTAGACCTTCAATACCTTCAAAAATTTCTATTTTATTTTCTTCATTTTTTGAAGTTTTAATTTTTTTTAAATTTGAAATAACTTGTTTTGCCAAAAATTCTTTTTCTTTGATTTTTGTTAATAAGTTATCATAAGATGAAATATTGTAGATACGTTTGTTGTTTCTAATAAAAAAAGAAATTAAACCCTTTTTAATTAAATTTTGTAATATATTATAAGTGACTGTTCTGTTTGTGTTTGTTAGTTTTGATAATCTGTTAGCTGTTGATTCTTTTTCTTTTGATAATTCATAATAAATTTCTGATTCTTTGGTTGATAGACCAAGATCTTGTAGCTCTTTTAACATAGTTATTAGATAATTTTGGTTTTTATAAATGTTGTCATTTTACACGACAACTTAATAAAAAATACTAATTTTATTGATGGATATTATGAAAATAAAGATTATTTGGTTCCTGGCAGCAATAATTCCAATCATTTTATTAATTCTTGGTTATATTTTTCCAAGTTCCTTTTTTTCTAATCAAGAAAATATAAGAACTTTTATTGAATCTTTTGGTATTTTTGCTCCTTTGATTTTTGTTATACTTAATATTTTACAAGTTGTTATAACCCCTTTTAGTCATTATGTTGTTGGAATTGTTGGAGGATTTTTATTTGGAACCTGGCAAGGTTTTTTGTATAATTGGATTGGAAGAGTAATAGGTACTTTTATTGCTTTTTATTTAGGTAGAAAATTTGGTAGAAAGATAATAAAGCATCTAATTAAGGAAGAAAAATTAAGAAAATATGATTATTTGATTGATAAAGGGAAGTTTATTTTGTTTTTGATGTATTTTTTACCTTTATTTCCAGATGATGAATTGTCTTATTTGGCAGGTTTTTCTTCTATTAAAAAGAAAGTTTTTATTCCGATTATGTTGTTAGGACATGTTAGTGGGAGTTTGTCTTTGGCTTATATTGGAAATGGAATTTCTTTAAAAGATTCTTTGTTTATTCTATTGTCAATTGTTACTTTGTTGGGGGGTATATTGTTTATTTGGTTTTATAAAAAGACTAAAAGACAATATTTATAAACTAAAATTCTATCAGATTTCTGTAGGCTAGGTGGCGGGTTAGCCCTCCGTTGTTCCACAAACGGGCTTTATGGTGGACTGAAACTCAGGTGAGGTGTATTATTAGCAGCAAGTCTTAATCTGGACGCTGACGCTTTGTCCTGTAGGGTCGATGTTTTAAGGAATCCAGTCAGGTGGGGAACCAAGCAGCTGTAACTTCTAATATTGGCGCTTATAGGGTAACGAAGCTGAGAAAAGATTAAGGTTAAACTTGTTGTTGATTTTATGTCCAACCTGGGTGGCCTACATTTCTCTTAATAATTGATCACCTTTTAATGTTTGAACTGCTCTTAAATATCCTTCTCCAAAGAAAGGATCTATTTCTTTTTTGACTTCTTCAACTATACTTCGTGGTATTAACTCTCTGTTTAATAATGATTTTAACCAAATTGCTACTTCAAATTGATCAGGTGTTTGAATTTCACTTGAACTAAAAGGATCAGTAAATCTGTTTAATAAATCATAAACCATTTCTGTAACATTTGACGGAGAATTTTCTATTCTAAGTCTCTTACTTCTTGTTAAATCATGAATAATTTTAGAAAGACCTCTTTCACTTGTTGATAAATGATCTAAAAATCCTCTTTCTGAAAAGACAACTTGTTCTGTATTTCTATATAATACTCTTTGGGTTATTCTTAAAGCATAAAAGTGTCTACCCTGAAATAATGCTTCTCTAGATTCTGAGTAAGCATAAGGTTTTTCTACAGTACTTGCTCTTCCTAAGTGAGGATATCTTATTGATGAAGCAATTTCTTCAGGAGTACTATCTGTTTTAATTGAGAGTCTCCCCCAATATATTTTACTCATTTTGAGTCTCTGGAAAGAAATTAAAATGTTTTTTAAATTTTTCCCTTTACTTCAGAAATAATGCTACCAAGATTTTGAGCAATAACGCCATACATTTTTTTAATGATTAGTTCATAAATTGCTTCTTTTAAATCTCCAGAGCAATAACTGATTATATCATTTGTGTTTGTCATTTCAGTTATTTCAAAAGGTATGTAACAATCCATTGATTTTCCTTCAAAAAGATCTATCGTTTCTTGTTTTGCTTCTGGATCAACTGTTATAACAGTTATAGTTACGTAACAATTATTTTCTTTTCTTTCTTTTATTCTGTATTCAAAAAGTGTATTTTCTTCTTCTATGTAAACTTTAGCTTTTGCACATTTTTGTGCAGCTTCATTAAAACATTCTTGATTATCCCCACAATTTTTTTCATAATTTGGTAAAATAATTATTAAAACTAAAATTATTAAGAATATAATTGGTATAAATTGTTGTTTAGAAAACTTACTTTCTTTAACCTTCTTTTTTTTCATATTTTACAAATTTGTTTTTGCTTATTTATATTGTTTTTGGTTTAGAAAATTAAAAAAGAAGAAAAATTAAAAACTGTTTTTAGTTAAAACAGATAAATTTGAATTGCTGGGGATTTTAGAATCCATAGCAACTAAATATTTTACTTTTGCTCTTTCTGCTGTTCTAGCTAAGTTTGAGTCAACTTCCCCATCAAGGATTATAGCAAAAATACCGGTACCTAAACTTTGTATTGTAGTTGTAAGTTCTGATGTTGGAACTTTTCCAAGAACATTTGTGTCCTGATCTAAAATATAAGCTCCTCTTGTTCCAATTAAATCATCTAGCATATCTTTGAATAAGTCATTATATTTTTTAGATAATTTTGGTTTTTCAACTTTAAATGTTCTTTGTGGTTGTCTTGCTGTTCTTTCAGTTCTTCTGTGGTTATTTTTATACTCTTTTGGTTTTCCATTTAGCTCCAATTTCATTTGTTCTGAAGCTACTTTGCTTCTAATCGCTTTGTGAATCTCCTTTTTTGTTATTTCTTCCACTTCTTTTCCATCAGGAGCTTTTGAAATATAATCTATTTCAGATGTGGCTAAAAGTTCTTTTATGATTAAATCTCCACCACGATCTCCATCAACAAAAACTGTGACAATTTTCTGCCTTGATAAATCTTTTATGGTTTGGGGTACAGAAGTTCCATTTAAAGCTATGACATTTTTAATACCATGTTTTAGTAAATTAAGAACATCTGCTCTTCCTTCAACTAAGATTATCTCTTCTGAATCCGCGATTGTTGGACCTGCGGGAAGCCTATCTTTTCCATATTCTGTTATTTCCATCATTCTAACAGAATGTGCTACTTCTTCTGTTATTTCTTGACTATCTGGAAGGACTTTATCTGTTAAGTCTTTTAATAGCTCTTTTGCTCTTTGAATAACATGATTTCTTTTAGAAATTCTTACATCTTCTATTTTTTCAGTATTAACTTTAGCATTACATGGTCCTATTCTTTGAATTGTTTCTAAAGCAGCTGCTATAATCGCTGTTTCAGCCTTATCTAAGCTACTGGGTATAATAATAGAACCGCTGGCTTTACCAGCTTTTGTGTCTAATTTTACTTCAATACGGCCTATTTTGCCGTTTCTTTGAAGTTCTCTAAGTTCTAGATCAGATCCTAATAGGCCCTCTGTTTGACCAAAGATAGCACCAATTACATCTGGTCTGTCTACTATCCCCTCTATGTTTATTTGAGTATGAACTATATATTTTGCCGATACTTGGCTTATTTTTCCCATTTTCAAGCCTCCTAAGCTGTGAATTTGCCATTTTTTAAATATTATTTATATATCTAGAACAAGATTTTTCTAATGTACTCATTGTTTCTTTTTCTTTTGAAAAGGTGAAATATTGATGTTAATAATCAAAATCTTGCCTAAATATGATTTGTGGCCCGTGACACTAACCCCCAAGCGTCATAGCTTGCTATTAGCGTGAGCTCAGTTGAGTATTCTCATGACGGGCTCTAAAAAGTATATATCTTAACTAGTATAAAAAGGTTTCTTTTGTGTTTTTGTAATTATTTTTGAGTAGTTATGATAGAAAAGTTTATAAGGTTGTTTTTAAAGAATTTTAAGTAAAAATGAGAACTTTATGTGCTTTGGTAGCTGGTTTTTTCTTAGTTTTAGGAAGTTCAGGATGTTCTTATAATTTACATAAAAACTCTGAAGATTTAACTGAAGGGGATAATCAAGTTAAAGTGGAATCTAGATTAGGTTCTAAAAGTTGTAATACTATCAAAATAAGTGTTAAAGATGGTGAAACATCAAAATCTTTTTTTGTAGAATTGAAATATACTCCTTTAGAAGAACCAATTCCTAATATTAGAATTGAAGGTAGAAGAGAAAAAGGTGGTTATTATAGTAATGATGGTACTTTTACATGTAATTTTACACAAGGTTATTTAAACATAAGAGTTTATGAGGCTCCTGCTTGGTTTGTAAATCAATGGGGAGAATCTCAGGATAATGAATTTGTTGTTTATGATCTTTTTAGTAATCCTCATTATTTAAGAGGAGATTTTATTGGGGAAACTAGATTAAAATTAAGTTGGAAAGGAATAGAACACACTGTTTCATTTGAAGGTAATTAATTTTATTTAAACTTTTGAAGATTTAAAAATGATTTAATTTTATCAAAGAGATCATAACTTTCTTCTTTTAATTCTTGTTCAAATCTAACAAATTTATCTTTTCCAAATAATTTATCATTTAAACCTCTTGTGAATTTTTTAATAACTCCCCCTTCCCATCTGCCTTCGTAATCCATTTTATTAAAACATTCAAATCCTATCTTTAAATCTCCGTTTAATAAATTATTTTTTTGTTTTTCTGTGTTTGAGAATTTTATGCTTAATTTTATATGCATTTCACAATAATCGCTAATTTTTTTATATCCTTCAAAACTTATTTTATAATTAAAGCCTTTTTCTGAAGGAGTTTTTTTATAACCTTTTTCATCTAAATCATAACCATTATCAGAAAACCAATCTTTTATAGTTTTGTATAAATTATCTAAAGAAAGAGTCCCATTGTATTCTAAGGTTAATTCATTTTTAAGTATGACAAAGTCTTTTTCAGCCATAGGTTTTTATTTAGAATTGAGATTAATAAAGATTTTGGTTTTAGAACTCATGAATCTCTAAGTAAGCTTTTACTTCATCATGGAAAGAATATAATTTTTTGTAAAGTTCTATTTTGTAATTTTCTATTCTGTCTCTTACTACAAATCTTTCATAAAAACTTCTTAACCAACTGTCTTTTTTCCATTTTCCTGATCTGTTTTTTACTAATTCTGCTGTAAATTTTATTTCTACTTCTCCTTTGTTCATTGGTAGTTTTTTCCCTTCGTTTTCTATTTCAATTTCGGATAAACCTATAACTAAGAATGTTATAGTTATAACAAAACTAAAATAATCAGAAACATTTTTTTCTCCTTTCCACCTAATTTCTAAATTTTTAGAATTTCCTTTTATTCTTTCAATGTATTTTTCTTCTTTGAAATTAGACTTTTCATTACCATAACCTTGGAAGTCTAACCAGAATTTCATTTTTCTGTATAAATCATTGAAATCAAAAATTCCTTTCCACTTTACTTTAAGTCCTTTGCTAACTGTAAATGTTTCTGCTTCAGAATGCATAATTTATTTTTAAGAATTTATATTAATAAAGGTTATGGTTTTAGAGAAGGGATTTTGCTAAGTCAAAGAATTGTTTTGTTTCTTTATCTAACCTGTCTGTATGGTCTATTAAAATATCTTTCATAGTAAAATTATTTTGAATAAAAAATAATAAATTTCCTACCCAAGAAGCTTGCCATCTATTTTCTAATGTGATATAACTCACTACTGTTAATTCTACATCTCCTTTTATTTTTTTGTTGGGTACTGAATGTATTTTGTCTAAAAAGAATGTAGCCTCAATATGATATTCTATATAATTAGTTACTTCTCTTGTTGCTGTCCATTTAATTATTATTTCTTTTCCTTTTGGGTAATCTTTTTCAGTGTGTTCTTGTTCTTGAAAAATGTATTCATATTCCTTAAAGAAACTTCTCAAATTTTTGTAAACTTTATTAAAATCAAAAGTTCCAGTTTCATTGATTCTTATTCCGTTACCAGGAGTTACTTTGATTTTTTTTTCAAACATAAAAACAAATTATAAAAAGAGATTAATAAATGTTGTGGTTTAAGTTTTTGATAGTTTTTCTTCTTCTTCTCTTAATCTTATTTTTTCTGCACAGATTTCAAATAATGCCGGTTGTATTTTTAGAATATCTTTTTGAGTTAGATGTCCGATTAACTTATTGTTTGAAACTACTGGGAGCCTTCTTACTTCTTCTTCTGACATAAGCAGCATTGCTTCATAAAGGTCTTTTTCTGGTTCGATTGTGATCACATGTTTTGCCATTACTTCTTTTACTGGAATGTTCTTGTCAGTGTTTTGTGCAAAGAATTTTAGTATATCCTTTTCTGTTAAAATTCCTTTTAATTGATTTCCTTGTTTTATTAAAATTCCTCCGATGTTATTTTTTAACATAATTTTTGAGCAATCTAAAATTTTTGTGTCTGGAGAAATAGTGATTAGTTTTTTTGTCATGGCATCATTTACTTTTACGCCAGTTTTCATGTTTTTATAATTATTTTTAGATTTTATAAATAATTCTAATAGACAATATATATTTTATAGATTTTAATACCAAAACCTTTATAAATAGTTATTTTATCCAACTCATAAAGATTCGGGGGTTTTAAAAGAAAATGACACAAAATCAACCTATATTTATTTTGCCTGAAGGGTATCAAAGAACAACTGGGAAAGATGCTCAAAGGAACAATATTATGGCAGCCAAATTAGTTGCTGAAACTGTTAGAACTACTTTAGGACCTAAAGGAATGGATAAAATGCTTGTTGATTCTTTAGGGGATGTTGTTGTTACAAATGATGGGGTTACAATTCTTGATGAGATGCAAATTGAGCATCCTGCAGCTAAAATGATTGTTGAAATAGCAAAAACTCAAGAAGATGAAGTAGGAGATGGAACAACTACTGCAGTTGTTTTTGCAGGTGAATTATTAAAAAATGCTGAAAGATTATTAGATCAAGAAGTTCATCCAACTGTTATTGCAAAAGGTTATAGGATGGGTGCTGATCAATCAATGAGAATATTAAATGAACTTGCTGAGAATGTTGATGAGTCTAATGAAGATATTTTAAAAAATATTGCCATTACTGCTATGACTGGGAAGGGTGCTGAAGCAGGTAAAGAAATGTTAGCTGAATTATCTGTTAAAGCTATTAAGCAAGTTGTTGATAAAGAAGATGGTATTGATATTAACATGGATAATATTAAAGTTGAGAAGAAAGTTGGTGGTGCAATAGAAGAATCTGAGTTAGTTCAGGGAATAGTTTTGGATAAAGAAAGAGTTCATGGTTCAATGCCAAAGCAAGTTAAAGATGCTAAAATTGCTTTGTTAGATGCTGCCTTAGAGATTAAAGATACTGAAACAGATGCTAAGATCCAGATAAATGATCCTAATCAGTTACAAGCTTTTGTTGATCAAGAAGAAAAGATGTTAAAAGATATGGTGGATAAAGTTGTTAATTCTGGAGCTAATGTTGTATTTTGTCAGAAAGGTATTGACGATGTTGCACAACATTTTTTAGCAAAAGCAGGGGTTTATGCTTGTAGAAGAGTTAAGAAAAGTGATATGGATAAACTTGCTAGAGCAACTGGTGCTAAAGTTGTTTCACAAGTTAAAGAATTAAGTTCAGAAGATTTAGGTTATGCTGGAACTGTTGTTGAGAAAAGAACAGGCGACGAAGATATGACTTATGTTAAAGATTGTAAAAATCCAAGAGCAGTTACTTTATTAGTTCGTGGAGGAAGTGAGCATGTTGCTGATGAAGTTGAAAGAGCTGTTAAAGATGCTTTAGGGGATATTTCTGCTGCTTTAAAAGTTGGTAAAGTTGTAGCTGGTGGCGGGGCTCCTGAAATTGAATTAGCTAAAAAGTTAAGAGAATTTTCGAATTCATTAAGTGGAAGAGAGCAATTAGCAGTTAATGCTTTTGCTGATGCAGTTGAAATAATTCCAAGAACTTTAGCTGAGAATGCTGGTTTAGATCCTATTGACATGTTAACTGAATTAAAATCAAAACATGATAAAGGAGAAAAATGGGCAGGTTTAGATGTGTTTTCTGGATCTGTTGTTGATTCTTGGCAAGCAGGAGTTATGGAACCTCTAAAAATTAAAACACAAGCAATTAAATCTGCCTCAGAAGTTACAGAGTTAATTTTAAGAATTGATGATGTTATTGCCTCTAGTGGTAGTTCTAAAGATGCTGGGCCTGGTATGATGCCTCCTGGTGGTATGGGCGGAATGCCTGGGATGTAAATGTTAGAAGTTGGCAGAGGTGCTAAGAATTTACTTGTTGCATTATTAACTTCTTTAAGTTTAGCTGGATGTGCTAAAAAAAGTGTGGGTCCTAGTGATCCTACTGAAATTTATCCTGATTTGCCTGTTGTTAGTGGTCAGATTAATGCTTCTCAAGGAGGAGTAATCAAAACTGATGATTATAGAGTAGAATTTCCTGCTGGCTCTTTATCAGAAGATTCTAATGTTAAAATTGGTGCTCCAGATGAGGATCCTAATTATCCTGTTTCTGATCATTTAGATCAATCAAGTTCTTTTTTAAATGTTGATATTGGTTCTGCTTCTTTAATTGATACTTGTTATCTTTATTTTCCTTATTCTGATTATGATAATGATAATCCTCCAATGCCTTTTGTGTTTGATAGTGATGGAAGTGCTGTTGATATTGTTAAACCTTTTTTTGAAAATGGAGAAGTTAAGGTAGGTTATTTTCCTAGTGAAAGGAATAATGGTTGGACTGCAGGGTTACAAAATTTTGTAGATTATGTTCAAGAACCTAATTTATATATTCCTGAAAATTTTGATTGGAATTCTGATGAAAAAGTTATTTTGTTAATTCATGGTCTTGGTGGTAGTGCAGATATATTTATGGAATCTGGCATGTATGGTTTTTTAAATTATCTTTTTCCAGATAGAGTTTGGATGTATGAATATCCTTCTGTTTTATCGGTTAGTAAAACTGCTTCTATGTTAGAAGAAAAAATTGCGGATTTACAAGTAGAATATGGATTTTTCCCATTTAATGTTACGGGGGTAGGACATAGTATGGGTGGTTTACTTGGAAGAGAATATATAAGGAATAGGGGTTATGAAGTAATTGATAATTTTATTTTTCTTGGAACTCCTAATAATGGAACAACTTTAGAAGCCGCAATTTATCATTTATTACATCATCCGGAAAGAGGAGATTGGTGGTTTAATACTAATTCAACTGGTTTTCAAGATTGTTTAACTTTTAGTCCTTTTTTATTAGGTTTAAATACTCCAACTTCAGAAATGGATGTTACTTATTATATGATTGCTGGAAATTATTCTCAAGGAAGTCCAGTTATTCTTGGAAGTGATGATCATCTTGTTTCTACAGAATCTGTTGATTTACATAATTTTTCTCATGAGAATGTTCACTTAACATTACAACAAGAAGTTGATGTTATTCATGGAAAATTAATAGAAGATAAAGATGGTATATTTAATCTTTTAGAATTAATTTTGACTGGTGATGGAGAGCAAGGAGTTATTTATGTAGATGATGATAATCCTGATTATGGAAATGGAAGTTTTTTTAATCCTTTTAGTAAAATTGATTATGCAGTTGATGTTTCTGAGCCAGGAGATAAAATAATAGTTTTCCCAGGTGAATATTATTCTTGTAGTTTATATAAAAAGGATAATCTTAGTGTAGATGCGGTTGGTGGACCAGAATTAACAAATTTACATTCTATGAGCATTTCGAACGGAGATGATAATTTAATCAGAGGATTTTTTGCAGAAGATGTTTCTGTTGTTGGAAATAATAATGTTATTGAAAATTGTATTTTTGATTTAGGAATTTCTCCATATTATTTTTCTATTAGAGGAAATGGAAATGAAGCAAGACAAATTACTTTATATGTAGATAAAGATATTCATAATTATTTTGCTCCTCCGAGTGTTAGAATATGGGAAGGTAGCGAGTTAGTTAGTATAACAAATTCTATTATTCTAGGTACAGAAGCTGGATCTTTAGAATTTTTTACTCCAAATCTTAATGTAGATTGTTCTGATTTTGATAATTTAAATTCTAGTTATAATGATTATTATAATGGTGGTTGTGGAAGTTTTGTTTATGAAGTTGAATCTCATGGCGAGTGTTGTTTGACTGATGGATATGATTCTGAATGGTATAATGCTTGTGATATTGGATATTATGATTTTTCATTAGATCCTAGACTTATTGATCCCAAAAATGGGAATTATAGATTAGCTTTTGATTCACCCTGTATTGATGCTGGCGATCCTAATGTTTTAGATCCTGATGGAAGTAGAAGTGATTTGGGTGCTTTTGGTGGACCAAATTCTGATTATGATAGTAAATTAGAAAGACTTATAAGGTATCAGAAGAGCTTTACTAAACAATGAAAAAGATTGTTTTAATAATGGTTTTATTTGTATTTTTTGTTAATTTTGTTAGTGCTAATTGTTTTGAATCTGGTTGTCTGGAAGGTTATTATTGTGAGCCAGAAAATAGAACTTGTGTAGAAATAGATCAATTTGAAGTTGTTTTAATTAATGATCATGATTTAACAGAGCAAGAAGAAAAGTTTTTTGGTGAAATGTTAGATCCTTTTGGTGGTTTTGAAGAAGTTAAACAAATTCCTCTTGCTTTATTAAAAACGAATGAACTAATGGTTAGATGGCAGAAATTTAGTTTTGGATTTGGATTAGATTGGTTAGGTAAACCTAAGATTGAATTTGTTGATTCTAAGTTAGAATAATAAGGTTTAAAAAGAATTATTTTTTTTATGATAATATGTTTAAAGGCTTAAAAGACAAATTAAAGAATGCTTTAGGTAAGTTTTCTAAGAAAGTACATGAAGAAGGCGAAGAAGAGAAGACTGAAGTAGAAGTAACTAAAGAAAAGACTCCTGAAAAAGAGAAAAAAGAAGTAGTTGTTAAACAAGAGGTTAAGACCCCTGAAGAAGAAGTTTTTGAAGAAATTAGAGAAGAAGTTGAGAAAGAAGAGAGAGAAGAGGAAGAACCTGAAGAAAAGAAAGAATTACCAATTTCTAGAGAAGAAGCTTTAGAACTTTTAAAGAAGTATAATAGAGAGGAATCTGATTTTAATCATTATTTTGAGAGCGAAGCAATTATGAAAGCTTTGGCTAATAAATTAGGAGAAGATGAAGAATATTGGGGTATGTTAGGACTTTTACATGATGTTGATTGGGGGGTTACTAAAGAAAATGTAAAAGATCATTTAACTAAAATGCCAGAAATTCTAAAAGAAGCTGGTTTTGATCAAGAATTTATTGATATTATTTTAAGTCATGGTTATGGTTATGATATTGCTGATTTAGAAGATAAAAAAAGAACTAAAAAAATTGAATATGCTTTAGCTGCTTCTGAAACTATAACTGGTTTAATTCATGCTTATGCTTTGATGAGAGGAAGAACTATGGAAGGTATGGAAGTGAAAGGGCTTAAGAATAAGTTTAAAGATAAAGCATTTGCTGCTAATGTTAATAGAGAAATTATTAAAGAAGTTGAAAATCTTGGTTTAAGTTTAGATGAATTCTTTAAAATAGCTATAGATGCTATTAAAAGTATTTCTAATAAGGTGGGTTTAGGTAAAGTTGAAGATCGAGAAAAACCTAAACTTAAAGAGGAAAATGTTGAAGAAAAATTTATTGAGAAAAAAGAAGGATTCTTTAAAAAATTAAAGAAGAGTATTACCACTAAAAAAATTAATGATAAACAATTTGAAGAATTTTTTTATGATTTAGAACTAGCTCTTTTAGAAAATAATGTTGCTGTCGAGGTTATTGAAAAAATAAAAGATAGTTTAAAAATGGATTTAGTTAATGTTCCTATTGAAAAAAAAGAAATTGATAATATTGTTAAGAAAAGTTTGAAAAAAAGTTTAGAAGAAATCTTTGATGTTGAGAAAGTTGATTTGTTTAAGAGAATTGAAGAGAAAGACGGAGTATTTTTAGTTGTTTTTGTTGGGGTTAATGGAAGTGGCAAGACTACTACAATTGCTAAGATTGCTAATATGTTAAAAGGTAATGGAATTTCTTGTGTTTTAGCTGCTGCAGATACCTTTAGGGCTGCCGCAATTCATCAGTTAGAGGAACATGGAGAGAAATTGGGTTTGAAGGTTATTAAACACGATTATGGAAGTGATCCTGCTGCTGTTATTTTTGATGCTGTAAAGCATGCTAAAGCTAAAAAAATTAAAGTTGTTTTAGCTGATACTGCTGGGAGACAGCAGAGTAATGTTAATCTAGTTGAAGAAATGAAGAAGATAGTTAGAGTTAATAATCCTGATTTGAAAATTTTTGTTGGTGAGAGCATAACTGGAAATGATTGTGTTGAGCAGGCGCGTAGTTTTAATGAAGCTATTGGTGTTGATGGGATAATTTTGAGTAAAGCAGATATTGATGATAAAGGGGGGGCTGCAGTTTCTGTAAGTTTTGTTACTGGAAAGCCGATTTTATACGTTGGAACTGGGCAAGAATATAAAGATTTAGAAGAGTTTGATAAGGAAAAGATAATAAAGAGTTTATTTTAATATATTTTTTATTACGAAAAACTTATAAATATTCTTGCTAATTTTTTTAAAATGCAAATAAAAAAATATGTCAGGAATCTTAAATTTGGTATAAAAAATGGGCATACACTTATAAAAAATAACACTATCTCTCTTGGTTTAAGATGGCTTAAAAAGAAAATAACTTTTCCCTTTGATTATAGATTTAGAAAAGGTTATAGTTCTCCACCATTTAGTTTACATGTTGGTGTTACAGATATTTGTAATTTGAATTGTAAAATGTGTTTTTATGCTAATACTTATTCTGAATACTCAAAATTAAATAATCAGGGTATGATGGATTTAGAGTTATTCAAGAAATTAATAAGAGAAGTTAAGGGAAAACCGATGATAATCCTTACTGGCGGGGAGCCATTGTTGCATCCACAGATAGAGGAATTTGTTAAAGAAGTTAAAGAACAAGGTATGTTCTGTTCTATGAGTACTAATTCTACTTTATTAAAAGAAAAAGCCAAGAAATTGGTTGATGCGGGGCTCGATTTTGTTATACTTTCTTTAGATGGAACCGAAGAAATTAATGATTCGATTCGTGGAGTTAAAGGTACCTTTAAAAATGTCATAGAAGGCGCAAAAGAACTGAGTAAATATAAAAATAGGCCTTTAATGGGTTTTAATTTTGCCGTTTCTAATCTTAATTATTTAAATATGGAAGAATTTGTTAAAGAAATGGAGAAATTAGATGTACATTTTATTAATTTTAATATGCTTTGGCAAAGAACTTCAAAAATGGTGGAAAATCATAACAGAGTTTATCCAGAATTTAAAGTGTCTGCTGTTGATTATAAATATGATAATAAAAAGATTGATTATGATAAGTTTGTGGAAAATATAAATTGGATTAAAAACAAAAATTCAGATAAAATTATAAGTTTTTTTCCAACTTTAAAATATAATGAGCTTGTTGATTATTATGAAAAACCTGAAAAATTTTTGAATATGCATGTAGCTTCTTGTCCTTGGATAAATGCTCATGTTAGTCCTAATGGAGATGTATCTCTTTGTGGGGATATTGTTTTTGGTAATATAAAAGAAGATAATATAAATGATATATGGAATAATAAGAAATTTAGAGATTTTAGACAGAAGATAAAAAAGAATAAGGCTTTTCCAATTTGTGCTAGGTGTTGTGGATTTTTTGAGTTTAGTTTTTCTACTTAATTATTTCAATAACTTTTATAAACCTTGTTTCTTAACAAAATTCTATGGTTTTAGACAAATTAAGCTCTGGATTGAAAAATACTCTGAAAAAGATAGCTAATGCTGTCTTTATTGATAAAAAATTAGTTGATGATATTGTGAAAGATATACAAAGAAATCTTTTGGCTGCAGATGTTAATGTTCAATTAGTTTTTGATTTAAGTAAGAAAATAAAAGAAAGAGCTTTAGAAGAAAAAGCACCTAAAGGTTTAGATCAAAGAGAATATTTAATAAAAATTGTTTATGAAGAACTAGTTAAATTCTTAGGTCAAGAGAAAAAAGGTATTGAGATTAAGAAAAAACCTTTTAAGATTATGTTTGTTGGTTTGTATGGTTCTGGTAAAACAACAACAATAGGAAAGATAGCAAGATATTATTCTAAAAGAGGAAATAAAGTTTGTGCTGTGGGTTTAGATGTTCATAGACCTGCTGCACCAGAGCAACTAAAACAAGTTTGTGATCAATCTAAAGTAAAATGTTTTATTAATAAAGATGAAAAAAACGCTTTAAATATTTGGAAACAATATGAAAAAGAAATAAAAGATTATGATTTAATTTTAATTGATACTGCTGGACGAGATGCTTTAAGTGATGATTTGATTAAAGAGATTAAAGAGTTAAATAAAACGATTAGTCCTGATGAAAGAGTTTTAGTTATTTCTGCTGATATTGGTCAAGCTGCACAAAAACAAGCTGAAGCTTTTCATGAAAGTTGTGATGTAACTGGTGTTATTGTTACAAAATTAGATGGAACTGCAAAAGGGGGTGGAGCTTTAACTGGTGCAAGTGTAACTGATGCTAAAATTAAGTTTGTTGGTGTAGGTGAAAAGGCAGATGATTTAGAAGAATTTAATCCAGAAGGTTTTGTTTCTAGACTTTTAGGTATGGGAGATATTCAAGCTTTATTAGAAAAAGCAAAAGAAGTTATGACTGAGGAACAAGCAGAAGAACTTGGTAAGAAGTTTTTGAAAGGAGATTTTAATTTCTTAGATTTATATGAGCAAATGCAAGCTATGAAAAAAATGGGACCTTTAAATAAAATTGTTGATTTAGTTCCTGGTATGGGAAAGATGAATATCCCTAAGGAAATGTTAGCTGTTCAAGATGATAAGTTAAAAAGATGGAGATACATTTTAGATTCGTGTACAAAAGAGGAACTTGAAAACCCTGATATTTTAACTAGAACAAGAATTGATAGAATTGCTAAAGGTTCTGGAACAACTGCTAGGGAAGTTAGGGAATTATTAAAGCAGTATAAACAAAGTAAAAAATTAATGAGATTTATGAAACCTGGAAAAGAAGCTAATATGGATAAGTTAATGAGGAAGTTTAAGGGTAAAATGCCAAAAGGCATGAAATTCTAATATAGAAAGCTTTAAAAAGGGAAAATCCATTGTAATTACTAGATAATAGTAATAAAATGAAAAAATCAATTATTTTTATAATCTTAACTTTAATTTGTTTAATTTTCTCTAGCTCTAGCTTTGCTTTAGAAGAATCTAATTCTTGTGATGGAAGTGTTCCTGGAATATCAAATCCTGCAGCAGTTTATTGCCAAGAAATGGGTTATACTTATGAAATCAAAGAAAATGAAAATGGTCAATATGGTGTTTGTAATTTTGATTCTAGACAAACTTGTGATGCTTGGGAATTTTTAGAAGGAAAATGTGGACAAGAATATTCGTATTGTGCTAAAAATGGGTATAATCTGCAAGTTAAAGATGATGGTCAAAATCCTTTTTCTTCTGAATATGCTGTTTGTGTTAAAGGAAGAACAGAAGTGGGTTCTGTTGTAGATTTAATCAATCTTAATGAAAAAGTAATTAAAGGCAAACAAGAAGTTAAAATTTTAAAGGAAAATACAAGAAAAACAATTAAAAGAAAAAAAGTTGCAATTCCCTTTAAATTTGATTGGAGAAACTATAAGGGAAAAGATTGGATTACTTATGTTAAAGATCAAGGATCTTGTGGAAGTTGTTGGGCTTTTGCTGCAATCGGTGTAGTTGAAGCAGCTTATAATATTCAAAATGGAGATCCTAATTTGGATTTAGATTTAGCTGAGCAATATTTAGTTTCTGATTGTTTATTGGATAAAAATTGCTGTGGTGGAACAACCCATAATGCTCTTAATTATTTAAGAAATGATGGAGTTCCTGATGAGCAATGCATGCCTTATTGGGATGGTTATAGTTGCTCTTGTTTTGGAGGACAATGTAGTGCTTTCTGTTCTTACAGTGGTCCGGGCCAATGTAGTGATTATACTTGTGGTGATAGGTGTGATGATTGGGATGAGAGATTAACTACTGTTCAGGATTATGAAAGAGTTGGTGCATTTACAAATCCTATTTCAAAGAGGGGAATAAAAGAATCAATAATTGAAAATGGACCCCATACAGCTTACATGCAGATTAATGGTTATTTTGATGAAGATGGAATATATAAATGTACGAACCCAACATATGTTAATCACGCTGTTGTGATTGTTGGTTATAATGATTTTGAAAGACATTGGATTGTTAAAAATAGTTTTGGCTCTCATTGGCAAGATGATGGTTATTTTAATGTTGGGTATGGTCAATGTTTAATTGATACTATTGAACTTGATTATATAGACGAGTTTTAGAAAGCTTTAAATATTCGTATTTCTTATTCTTTTATTAAAAAGGTGGTGATGCTTATGATAAAAAAATTATTATTTTTTGCATTTTGTTTAATTTTAGTTTCTAGTTTTGTTTTAGGAAGTGCTTATGATGCAGACTCTGATGCAGATTTTAATAATGATGTTTCTGTTATTTGGAAGGATCAAAATTATGATCTTTATTACACAAAATTTAGTGGTGTTGATGGTTCTGAAATAATTTCTGATGTTCAAATTACTAATGGTAATTATGTTTATGGAGCTGCAAATGCAGTTGATTCTGAGGGTAATGTTCATATTGTTTGGCATGTTTATTCTGAAGGGATTTATTATAATAAATTAGATGGTGATACTGGTACAAAAATGATGTCTGATATTTTAATTGCTCCTTATGTAATGGATGAAAATGAGCCTAAGGATCCAGATATTGATGTAGATGTTAGTGGAAATGTTCATATTGTTTGGCATGATGCAATGTATTATTCTGTTTTTTATTCTAAAGTTTCTGGTTCTAGTATAGTTATTGATAGCTTGTTGCTTACTCCTTGGGGAGAAACTCCCGCTGGTTTTTGGTGGTATGAAGGAGAGAGTCCAACTGTAGCTGTTGATACTAATGGTGTTCATGTTGGTTGGATTGGATTTTATGATGAAGAGGTTGAACTTAATCGTGGATCAAGGTCAGGAGATAGTGATCTTTATTATTCTAAGATAGTTGGTGCTTCTGTTGAGGATCCTTTACTTGTTGCTTCTGGAGAATACTATATTGATGATCCTTCTGTTGGTGTTGGATCTTTAGGAGATATTTATATTGCTTGGGAAGATGAATATGGTTGGGAGATTTATTATTCTAGAGTTAGTTGGAGCAGTGTTTATGGGCCTTTTGTGATAACTGATGATTTAATTTATGATACAGATCCAAGTAATCCTTCTCTTGTAGTTGGTTTAGATGAAAGTATTTATGTTTCTTATGAAGTATCTTCTGTTACTTTAAGTGGAGTAACTCCTTATATTGCTTATTCCAAACTTCAAAGTGATTTAGTAATTGTTAGAGAAGAACAAGTTACCCCGGATGGCGGGGCAACTTCTAAATCATCACTTTCTGTAGGGCAGGATGGAGACATACATCTTATTTGGTCTGAGAACGGATTTTTGGATTATTATAAATTATTTAGTTCAGGAACTAGTGTTGAATGTGAAGCTCCAGGACAACTTGCTTTGTGTGGAGAGATCTTTGGAGATTGTGAAGAAATTGGAGAGCCAATTTGTTGTGGTGATTATGGTGATCGAGAAAATATAATTCATGGGGCATGGACACTTCCTTTTTGTTGTGATAGTGCAACAGATTCAGTAGATGAAAATGGTCTTTGTCATCCACAAACTTGTGATGGTGTTCCTGATGGACAATGTACTTCAAGCAAACCAAAATATTGTGATGATGGAAAATTAAGTGATAATTGTCAAGAGTGTGGTTGTCCAAAGAATTATTGGTGTAGGTATGATGGAAAATGTATTAGTAGAAAGAAAACACTTTATGCTACACCAATTATGAGATCACCTGAAAATTACAGCTTTTTGTTGCCTTTAGTTGGAGTTTTAATTATTTTAACTTTAGTTTATTTTGTAACAAGAAGAAGATAAATTTATAAATATCTTTTTTTCTTTTATTTTTTATGAAAATTATTGGTAGAGGTGCAGAAAGTATTTTGTATTTTAATAAGAATAAAGTAATTAAGGATAGAATTTCTAAGGGTTATAGACATAAAGAAATTGATATTATGAAGAGGAAATATCCCACAAGAAGAGAAGCTAAATTATTGAAAGATGCTTTTAAAATTGGGGTTAATGTTCCAAAAGTTTTTGATATGGATGATAATTCTATGAAAGTTGAAATGGAATTTATTGATGGTAAGATGTTGAAGGACATTTTGGATGATTCTAAAAAGAAGAAAGAAATTTGTATTAAGATAGGTGAGCAAATTGCTATTTTGCATGATAATAATATTATTCATGGAGATTTAACAACTAGCAATATGTTGTTGGTTAAAGATAAAGTTTATTTTATTGATTTTGGATTAGGTTTTTATTCTGATAAGGTTGAAGATAAAGCTGTTGATTTGCACTTGTTAAGACAAGCTTTCGAAAGTAAACATTATAAGTATTTTGAAGAGTTTTTTGATAATGTTTTGAAAGGTTATAAGAAAAGTAAAAATTATTCTAAAGTTATGAAAAGATTGGAAAAAGTTGAGAAAAGAGGAAGATATAAGAGAAAAGCATAAGTTTTTTAAATTGTTGCTAAAGCTGCCTTTATTTCTAATGCCCTTCCTTCATAGCTTCTAGAAGTTCGATCTTTTCTTGTTCTAAATGGCTGTAGTCTTTCTTTTGAGGCATCGTAATTTTCTAGTGTATTCATAATCTCTCTTCTTAATTCATCTCTGTAATTTGGTGATCTTATTCTTCTTGGGTTCACTTCAATTACTCTTCCTTTAAAGAAATCTTGATCATCTACTGGTAAATCAGTTAATAATATTGCTCCGCTTGCTGGGACTTCATAAAATTTTTTTAATGATAATCCCCAGCGACTTGAACCACCTATGGCTATTTTTGCTCTATTTAACATAGATGAGTATTCATCCTTAAAACTGGTTGTAGTTTTTCCTTCAGGAAAATAACCAGGATGTTTAAGTCTAACCACTTTTAGTCCTTCTTTTTCTCCTATCCATGGTAGAATTTTTGCTAAAAAATTTCTTACAGGATAAACATTTCTTGATGTATCTTCTCCTAAAGAACCATGAATTAAGATATCAATATTTCTTTCTTCTTTTCTATCTGTGAAGGTTTGAGCATCAAATCCACAAAGAACTGGATAAAACTTAGCGACACCTTCATAAGGTTGTAAAAATCGGCCTGTGAATACAATAACATGTTCTATCCCATTTTCATCTATATACTTTCTTTTTTTATTTACCACCCATGGAACCCAATGGTCTAATAGTAATTCTATTACTGGAATTGAACATCCATTTAAGCTTCCTTCTAATACATGGAAATTTTCATCAGGAATTAGTAAGTGTGTATGTTCTCCCCTTCTTATATATTCATTGAGTTGGTCTATTGTTTTGGGCGTTTGGGTTATATCATCACCTATAGCTCTTAATTGGTCTAAGAAGTGACTATCCATCATTCTTTCTAATTTATTTATATCTCCGTAAACAAGAATTCTCTGTCCCTCGTTGAGTCTCCATTTCATTTTAGTTAGGAATACACCTTTCTTTATTTTTTGTAAGCTACACAAACCTTAATTATTTTTGGTTTTTTCTCTATTGGCATACCCATTATTGCTAATAGCCTATGTAAACCATCTAAATGTACTAATGAATTTTCTTGTTCTTCTATTTGTTGGTAAGTGATAGAGAATGTAGTAAATGGACCGAGACTAAAGAAAAATGTTCCTGGCCCTTCTTCTATTATCCTTTTTTTTTGAAACATTACTTTTCCAAAACAGAACGGGTTTTTTGTTTCATAGTCTTTTTTTCCTACTACTAACAGTCTTTGATAGGCTTCTTCTAATATTTCTCCTTGGGGAGGAATAACTAATCTCCTAGATTCTCTTTCTATGTGAAACGGAAGGACTAATTTACCGATTTCATCTAAAGGTATACTTACTTGTTTCCATGATCCAAAAAATAAGTTAGCTGCTTTCAATATTCTTTCTTCATATTCATTTTGATGGCCATGATAGGTGTGATAAATCGATAAAACCTCCTCAAATTCTATTTCTCTTGAGTCTATTAATCTCATTTTCCTTGGTTGGTTTTTTAAAACTACATTACTGGTTTTACTCCCCATACTCTTTCGAAGTGGGCCGTGCTTTCAGCTATTGTACGGGAGTGCCATCTTATTTTTTCATATCTTTGATCTACTTCTGTTACTGGATGATCATGTGTGATAACACATTCTGGCTCATACATTACGCAATGCCTAGCATATTGTTCTCCTTGTCCCATTAGTTCTCTTAGAGGAACCCATTCTTTTCCCCCATTGCGATTTTCACTTTTCCATCTTTGAAAATCTTCTTTTGATAATCCTAATGCTCTTAATGCTATGCTGAAATCTTCCCATCCAATCCTGTGTCCTTCATCATAGAATCCTATTTGCTCTAGAAATCTACTTGTTTTTGCACTTGTTCCTAATATTACATCTGTTTCTTTTCTTTCTGATACTCTGGGATCGTTGTATGGTAAATCAACGCTATCTCCATATTCTAATTTTAATTGCATTTCTTGTAGATTGATTAAAAATCCATCGTATGCATTGTGAAATATCCTTCCATCTGGTTGAATTAATCTTGGACATACTGCTAATGCATCGGTTTCTTCAAAGCAAGTGGTTAATGCTTTATCATAACCAGGGTGTACAACACAATCGTTGTCTAGGTTTAATACCCACCCAAATTGATCTCCGTACTTTGAGATGACATGCCTAAAGATTCTATTTCTTCCTGCAGCGACTCCAAGATTTTCATCACTTCTTAGAATGTCTACTAAAGAAGAATGTTCTTTTTCTAGTTGGGCTAGATAATCTAATGTTCCGTCTCTGGAACCGTTATCCAAGAAGACAAGTCTAACGTCTCCTGTACTCCTTTCTAGAACAGAGTTTACTGCTTTTTTTGTTAAGTCTAATCGATCTAATGTTAATATGCTAACAATTGAAGGACTAGATAGTCTACTTCTCATTTTAAAGATGTTGAAAGAATTTTGTCTTTTTTTCTTTCTCCTTTTGGTGTGAGTAACAACCCCTTTAAAAAAGTTTTGGTGTTTTTAGCGTTTTTTGCGAAAAATCTCGGTTTTTAGTTGTATTTTTGGATTAATTAGAAACATTTAAAAGTTACATATTTTCTTAAAATCTTTATAGCCCGGTCGTCTAGTGGCCAAGGATGCGAGCCTTTGGAGCTCGAGGTCGGAGGTTCGAATCCTCCCCGGGCTATTCAAAACTTTTATAAAGGTTTTATTCTTCCTGGTTTTAGGATAAGTCGGTGAGAGCTTACTTATACCAGAAGTTAAATTCTGATTTGTCCTAGGAGATATAAAATGGCAAGAATGCATTCAAGAAAGAAAGGTAAATCTGGGAGCACTAAGCCAAGTAAAAAGAAAAAACCAACTTGGGTTAGATATTCTGCAAAAGAAATAGAAAGTTTAATTGTAAAATTATCTAAGGCAGGACATACAACTAGTGAAATTGGTTTAATGTTAAGAGATAGTTATGGTGTTCCTGATGTAAAAACTATTACTAAAAAGAAAATAACACAAATTTTAGAAAATAATAAGTTGAAACCTAAATTGCCAGAAGATTTAGTTGCTTTGATTAAAAGAGATATTGATATTATGAAGCATTTGGAAAAAAACAAAAAAGATATGACTGCTAAAAGGGGTCAAATTTTAACTGAAAGTAAAATTAATAGATTAGTTAAATACTACAAAGAAACAGGTAAGTTAGACAAATCTTGGAAATATGATAGAAGAAAAGCTAAATTGCTTGTTGGTTAAGAATGTTTTTAGATGCTGTTAAAAAAGCTGCAGATGAATTTAAGAAAATTGAAGGACCTATTAGAATTATAAGTCATTTAGATGCTGATGGAATTACTTCTGCAGCTATTTTGATTAAAGCTTTGCAAAGAGAAAAAAAGAATTTTGCAGTTTCTATTTTAAAACATTTAAATAAACAAGATTTAGAAGAAATAAATAGAGAAGAGTATGAAACTTTGGTTTTTTGTGATATGGGTAGTGGTTATTTGAAGTTGATTAATGAAATAATAAAAAATAAGAAAGTTTTTATTTTAGATCACCATCAAATTGAAAAAGTTAGAACAAATTTTTTTCATGTGAATCCGTTGTTTTATAATGTTGATGGTGCAACTGAAATTTCTGGTGCGGGTGTTGTTTATTTTTTTGCTAAGGCTTTAAATGAAAAAAATAAAGATCTTGCTTATTTAGCTGTTATTGGTGCTGTTGGCGACGTACAAGAAAATAATGGTTTTGTTGGATTAAATAAAGAGATATTAAAAGATGCTTTAAATGAAATAAAAATTATAACTGGGCTTAGAATGTTTGGTGCCCAAACAAGATATTTACATAAACTTTTAGAATATAGTACTGATCCTTATATTCCTGGAGTTAGTGGTAATGAATTTGGAGCAATTAAATTTTTAGATGATATTGGAATTAAATGGCGAGAAGATGGGAATTTTAAGAAATTAATTAATTTAAATAAAGAGGAAATTAAAAAATTAACTTCAGCTATTATTGTTAAAAGAGTTAATAATGGTGAAAGTGAAGAAGGGGTTCTCGGGCCAGTTTATTTGATTAATGGAGAAGAAGATGAAAGCCCTACAAGGGATGCAAGAGAGTTTGCTACTTTGTTGAATAGTTGTGGTAGGTTAAATAAACCTAGTTTGGGTATTGGTGTTTGTTTAGGAAGTAGAGATAGTAAACAAAAAGCATTAGAAATTCTTCAGAAATATAGAAGAGAAATAGTAAATGGTTTAAATTGGTTTTATAGTAATAGAGATAAAGAAGATGTTATTCATGGGAAAGGTTTTGTAATTATAAATGCTGGAGAAAATATAAGAGATACTTTAATTGGAACTGTAAGTTCTATTTTATCTAATAGCGATATTTTTTCTAATGGAACTATTATTTTAAGTATAGCCAAGACTATAAATGAAAAATTAAAAATTAGTATTAGGATGTCTGGTAGATCAAAAAAGAAAAATCTTAAAGAGGTTTTGGATAAAATTGCTAAAAGTGTTGGTGAAAGTGCTGGGGGGCATGATTTTGCTGCTGGAGCATTAATTCCTGGAGAAAAGGAAGAAGGTTTTATAGAAAATGCTAAAAATATTTTAGCAAAAGAAGTAATAGAAGAAGTAGTGGAATAGAAAAGCTTTTAAAGCAAATATAAGGCCAAAATTAACAATGGGAAAGAAAGAAAAGAAAGGAAAGAAGAAAGTAAAAAAAGAAAGAGTATTTAGAAAGATTGCTCTTAAGAAGAAAAAAAGAAAATGGTTTCCTGTTTTTTCAGATAAAGAATTTGCTGGAATTCAAATTGGAGAGTTATTAGCTCCTTCTTTTAATGATCTTATCGGAAGAGTCATTAAAATAAATTTGGCGGGGGTTGTTGGTCAATCTAGAAGACAAAGTGTTAGAGTTAAGTTTAGAGTTAAAGAAGTTAAAGAAGAGAAACCAATTTGTGAAGTTATTGGATATGAATTAGTTGAAGGTTTTATTAAAAGGGCGGTTAGGAAAGGTAAAAGCAAGATTAATATTACTATGTATTTGAAAAGTAAAGATAATGTTGATATTGTTATTAAAGTTTTAATTATTACCAGAAATAAAATTCAGGGTAATGTTTCTAAAGATATTGGAATTAAAACAAGAGAGTTTTTTATAGAAAAAACTAAAAAGTTTAATTGTGAGGATATTATTAAGGGATTGTTAAATGAAGAATTAAATAAAGAGTTTAAAAAGGTAATAAATAAAGTTTATCCTGTTAGTGTTGCTAAGATTAGGTTTTTTTCAAGAAAATGAATAAAGTAAAAATTGATTATAAAAAATGTAAGAATTCTAAAGAATGTGTAAATGTTTGTGCTATGAATGTTTTTGAAATTGAAAATGGTAAAGTTGTTGTTAAACATCCAGAAAAATGTATTGGTTGTAAAGCTTGTGAGGTAAGTTGTCCTAATAATGCGATTACAGTTGAATTAGAAGATTAGAAAGTTTTTTAAATTCTTTAAATTTTTGTAGTTTTAGGCCTTGGTGGCTTAATGGTAGAGCAGATGGTTTGTAACCATCAGGTTGGGGGTTCAAATCCCTCCCAAGGCTTTTTTTTAAAAATGAAAATTGTTTTAATAGGGGGGCCAGGATCTGGGAAAGGTACTATGGCTAAATTAATTTCTAAAGAGTTTGATATTCCTCATATAAGTACAGGAGATTTATGTAGGAATCATGTTAAGGAAAAAGGTAAACATTCTGAATATATTAAAAAATGTTTAAAAGATGGAAATTTAGTTTCTGATGAAGTAACTTTAGAATTATTAAATGAAAAATTAGAAAAAAATGATTGTGAGGAAAATTTTATTTTAGATGGTTTTCCAAGAACTATTGAGCAAGCTAAAAAATTAGGAGACGTGGATCATGTTTTATTTTTTAATTGTTCAGAAGATATTTTGATTAGGAGATTAACTTCTAGAAGAATTTGTAAGAATTGCGGACAAATTTATAATTTAAAAAATAAAAATCTTTTACCTAAAATAAAAAATAAATGTGATAAATGTTCTTCTGAATTAATACAAAGGAATGATGATAAAGAAGAAATTATTAGTTCTAGAATTGATGTTTATAAAAAACAAACTAAACCTTTGTTACAATTTTACCAAGAGAAATTAAAAGAATTTGATGTTTCTAAGGATATGGATGATAATTCTATGAAAGAAATATTTGGGTTTTTGAGAATGAATGGGCCTGTGGTCTAGCTTGTCATGCTTGCCAAAGGCAGGAAAAGGATTTATAAATCAATTTTGATTTCTTTTTGTATGAAATTTCCAGTTTTGAATGAACAGCTTGCTGAATTTATTGGGGTTATGTTGGGCGATGGTACTTTAACAAAGAATTTTATTAGGATTTATGGAGATTCTAGATATGATTTATCGTATTTTAAATATTTAGAAAGTTTAGTTAAAAATTTGTTTGATTTAAAAGTAAAAATTTCTGCACGGAAAGATAAAAATCTTTTAATTCTTACAGTTTGTTCTACGGATCTTTGTAGATTACTTAATGGAAAATATGAATTTCCATATGGAAATAAATTAAAAAAAGCTAGGATACCAAACAAGGTTATTGAAGATAAAAAACTAGCTATTTCTTGTTTGCGGGGCTTGATAGATACTGATGGATGTGTTGGAAAGAGGGGAAGGTGGCTTAGAATTGTATTTTTTTCTAGGACTCCTAAATTATTAGAGCAAGTTTGGGAGATAGGTAAACATTATAATTTATTTACCTATAAATATTGGGAACAAGTTGGGACGGATTCTTTTGATAAAATCGTTAAATATTTTCAGATTGTTGGAAGCTCTAATCTTAGACATATCGTTAGATTTCTGGAAAAATATAAAAACAATAAACTTTTATATGTAAGAGAAGTCGTAGATTTTTATAGTAATTATAAAGATATAAGTTTACCTTATAAACTTGGGCCCGTTGTCTAGTGGTATGATGTCGCCTTGAGTGTTCTAAAAAAACACGGGCAAACGTGGCGGAGGTCGGGAGTTCGATTCTCCCCGGGCCCACTAAGCTTTTTTGATTAAGTTTATGTAAAATTCTTTTGGATGACTTTTTCTATAATATTTATAGAATTTTGGTTTTAATTTTATTCTTTGAATTATTCTTTTTTTAATTTCTTCTTTATCTTTTTTTGAAGGTTTCCAATCTTTTATTAAGTTTTTATTATAATTTTTTAAATTTACTTTTTTGTTTGTTTTAAAACCTCTTTTTTTCATTTCTTTTATAATTAAATTATGTCTTTTTTTTAAATATTTTAATTTATTTTTGAAGAATTTCATATGTCCCTTACCTAAGCAATATTTTTTAGGAAGATTTTCTATTGAAGGATATTTTTTAATATATTTTAATAAAATAAGAATCTCTCCATATTCTGCTACTAAATGTTGATCTGTTAGATTCTTTGGATTTAGTAAATTAACTCTAACCATAAACTTTTTTAACTTGGTTGGTATTTAAATATATCTTATATAAAAAGAAAACCTTTTAAATAACAAAAAAGAGGGAAACATATATGCAAAAAAGAGGACAAGTAACGATTTTTATTATTCTGGGAATTGTTGTAGTAGTTGCTTTGGCAATGGTTTTTGTATTTAAGAGCGAAATTACTGAATTTTTTTCTGAATTAGGTGAAGGAAAAGTAATTGTTCCAGAACAATTACAACCAATTCAAACTTATTTAGATGAATGTGTGGGGGATATAACATCAGACGGAATTGATATTTTAGCTTCTCAAGGGGGTTATATTAATATTCCTGAAGATGTTGCTCCAAGAGAAAGAAATAATATTTTTTCAAATTCTTTACAAATTTTTCCAGGTTATGAAATAGCTTATTGGTTTTATGAAGATCTTTATGGAAATCAAGTAAGTCAGGTTCCTAGTATTGATAAGATGGAACAAGAATTAGAAAATTATGTTTTGAGTAGATTTGATGAATGTGTTGAAGGTATAAATTATTATAATAATTTAGGTTATGAGACTGAGTTTGGATCTGGAGAAAATGTAGATGTTGATATTGGTAAAGAAAATGTTAATGTTCAAGTTAGAAAAAAAATAAATGTTGAATATAAAGGTGTTGGTGATAGTTGGTCTAAACATACTAAGGATGTTGAAGTACCTTTAGGGTTTTTATATGAAAAAGCAGTTGATTTAATGAATCAAGAGAATTCTGATTTGTGGTTAGAAAATAAAACTATGGATCAGATTATTCTTTATGATTTTCCTTATGATGATGTTGATTTTACTTGTTCCGCTAAAATTTGGAATAAGAATGAATTAGAAGAAAATTTTAAACAATATTTAACTTTTAATGTTCCTTTTTATAAAGTTGCTGGAAGTGATTATGATTCTTATTATTATGATGAACCTTTATTTATTTGGGGAACTGGAAAAAATTTCAATGATATTAATGTTTTATTTGAATACAATAAAGAATGGCCAATTGATTTTGATGTTGATCCAAGTCAGGGAAGTAGTGTAATTTCTAGACCAATTTCTGGAGGCATGGGCTATATTAATCTTTGTGTTAATTATGAAAGTTTCTTTTATGATATTAGGTATCCCATGCTAATTACTTTAGTCGAAGATGATTTGGAATTTAGTTTTGCTGATTTAGTAATTGTTAGGAAAAATAAAGCTAGAGAAGTTATGGAAGAAGAAATTGTTAATAGGATTGATTATTGTGAAGCAACTTATAATGAAGTTGAAGTTGATGTTATGGCTTATGAAAATGATAGCTTCTCTGGTTTAGAACGTGCAGATGTATTTTATAATTGTGTTGCTTTTAATTGTTATATTGGTAGAACTGATAGTGGTGGTAATTTGAAAAAGAAGTTTCCATTATGTGCTAATGGAGTATTAGAAGTTAGAAAAGATGGTTATGTTGAAGAATATGTAACTTTAACCACTTTTGAAGGTGGAGATGATTATGTTAGTTTATGGTTAGATCAAATTGTTGATTTAGATTATTCTGTTAAAGTTAAAGAAAAAAGTGGAAATAGTTTAGGTGAAGCCAGATCTTTAGCTGATGATGAAATTGTTTTATTAGAAGTTACTAAACAAGTAGATGATAGAATTGAATATGGTTATGCAGGAATTTATCCTGACGAAAAAAATAATCTTGGTTTATTCCCAGATATTTATCATGTAAAATCTACTTTGATTAAAGAAAGTAAAGTTGTTATTCCTTCAGAAACAATTGAAATATGTAAATGTCCTGAAGTGCTTGGTGCTTGTTTATGTGGAAAAGAAAGTTATGAAGTTCCTGAATCTGAATTAGAGAGTGTTGTTCTTGGTGGTGCGGAATATGATTGGGTAGTTAATAGAGATAATTTGAATAATAATGAAATTGTATTTTATGTTATTAGTAATGGTGTTCCTAATGATTATGAAGATTTAAAAGAAAATTTTGATTTAGATGTAATAACAACTGGTTTTTATGATCAAATAAAACCTGAATTCAAATGAATATGAAAATAATGTTGGTTTTGTTAGTAGTTTTGGTTAGTTTGGGTTGTGTGGAAGCTAGTTTATTTGATGACCCAAGTAATGTCGAAGTTTGGAGAGTTGAACTTCTTGATGTGACACCTTCTACTATTCCGGGCATTGCACTGGAACAAGCTTCTGATGCTAAAATTAGATTATTTTTAGCTTTTTCCCCTGCTTCTATTTTAGATGGTGTTGAGGAATATGAAGATGTAAGAATTAAACTTAGTTTTGTTGAAAGAGAAAAAGGTGTTAAAGGAAATGTTGTTTATAAAGAATTAGATAAGGATTTTTTAGAAAGTGATGAAGAAGGAAAATGGAAAGAGTGGTTAGAATCTAATTTAGGTGAAGAAGGAGAAGAATGGACAGATTTATTAAATAGAGTTAATGAAATTGGAATAGCAACAATAACTTTAGATAGAATTGGAAAGGGTAGAGAAGTTAGAACTGATGATGTTGCTGAAACTGCTGAAGAAGCTTGTAATGATGAAGATAATTATATTGATTTGAATGAATTATTACCTGATCAATTAGATATTGAATTAAGAGCAGATATTTATTTTTTAGCTAGAAGATATGATGATAGTTATGTAAAAAAAGAAGAGCTTACTGGAGGTATTGGTTATACTGCGGAGGATGTTGAAGATATTGTTAGAAATGAAATGGATAAATGGGTTGAACAACATCCCGACTATAAAACAGAAAAGTATGATAAAAGAGAGGAAGAACTAACAGAATATTGGACTAGGAGATTAAGAGAAAGAAAAGAAACATTAACAGATTCTGTTTATTTTGATACTACAATAGGAATTGATAAATCAAATGTAAATTTAAATCCAGAGCAGTTAAGAGAACAAATTTGTGGTAGTATTGAATTTAGGGAAATGGTTCAGGGATGGCTTTCTAATGTAAAGAAAGTAGAAGATGTTGCTCAAAATGTTTGCTTAGTAAGCTTATCTGTAGGAGCTATTCAAATGCTTTTTGCTGAAAATCCATGTGATGCTTATGATACTATTTCTCTTGGTTGTGATTGGATATTTTGTCCAAAATCAAAATGTAATGGTATTGACCCTTTTAATAGTTTGATCGGAAGCACTTTGATGTGTTTTGACCCTACAAGAAGATTTTATAATAAGGAAGTAGCTTCTTTAGAAGTTGGGGATGGAGAAGGAATAGATGTAGATGAAGTAGAGGTTTTTTGTAATGCAAGTGATAAAGAAGGTGTTCCTTTACCTCATTTCGTTTGTGTTTCTGGAATAAGAGGTAATTTAGAAATAATTGATTTAATGGCTGAAAAATATCAAGAATGTTTAATAAACGCTAAGTATGGTGGGGTTAGTGTTGGTGTTTGCGATAAATTAAGAAGTTATTATTTTTGTGATAGAATAATTGGAGGAGTTTTAGCAATTACTGATGCTACTGGTTTGCAAGGTTTGTGGAATAAAATAACTGATTTTTTTGTTAATAAAATAATTAATGGTATTTTGCCAAGTAGCCCAGAAAATGTAGATGGTTATTTAAAGAAAAGATCACAAAAAATAGCTTTTGTTGGAGAACAATTAGTTAAAGATTATTCTCATGTTCCATTTTTACAATTATTTGCAGATAAAGAAAAATATATGAAACATGCTATTTGTAATGCTTTTGTTGAAGGAAGTTTCTTTGACTTAGAAAGTATAAAAGAAGGAGTTTTGACTATTCCTTATCCAGATAATTATTATGTTTTAACTGAACAAAGAGTTTGGAGTAGAAATTACAAAGGAGATCCTAATAGTTATAGTTATGATGTATTTTATCAAATTTTTGCAGGCACTTCTGAATCTTCTGGCTGGAATAATTATTATGTTTATTTAAAAGGGATAAGATTACCAGATGAAGAAGGAAAAGGTGGTGGTGGTTCTTGTTCTTTTAATGTTGCTAGTGGATATGTTTATGCTGGAGAACTAGCACAAGAAAATATTTTTGTTGTTAATGATGAATGTAAAGCTACAGAACATTGTATTAGATTTAGAAATAAAGAAAATTGTAATCCCATTGGACAACCTTTAAGTGTTCAAGATAATCTTTTGGATCCTTTTGGTGTAAGTTTACGTTTTGATGATGATGCTAATAAGAATGGGGTTGCTGATGCTTGGGAAAAGAATTATGGAATTACTAATTTAGCTGCAGATGATGATGGGGACGGTTTTTGTAATGCTATTGAATATTTAACTAAGACTAATCCAAATATTGCTGAAGAAAAACCTGAAAGTTATGATAAAAGTTGTAGTGAAGTTATTAAAGATTTAAAAGAAAAAGCAGAGAATGGAGAAAATGAAGTTGAAAAAAGCCAAGGTAATGCTGAAGACTTAGATGCTGAAGTTAATAATGATCAAGAATTACCAGAAGGTATAGATGAAGATGATGTGGTTTTTAAGGATAGTAATGGAGATGGTGTAGCAGACTATGCTCTTATTGAAGGATCAGATGAACCTTATTTTGTTGATGCAGAAGGAAATATTGTTTTTGATATGGGTGTTTTGTATGATTGTTATTCTGAATGTGAAACTGCTTTTTGTGGTTGTAATTCTTATTGTTGTAATATTGATTATGGTGAGGAAGTTGAAAAAGGAGAAACTTGTGGTGGAGAAAGAGATGATGTTTTTGAAGAAACCTTTTCTTATAGTGATGATTATAATAAAAATTATCAACAAAAAATTGTTGAATATGCAGAAAAGTATGATGTTCCTGCTAAATTAGCTTTAGCTTTGGTTGAGCAAGAAAGTCAATTTAGACATTGTTGTATAAGTGCAACTGCATCTACTCATAGTTCCTGTGAAGCTAGATATGATTTAGAAGTTTGTCCTTCTAGTCCTGATTTAATTTTGAAAGGAGATGATGGAATTTCTTTAGGTATAATGCAAATTAATAAGAATACACATACTGATTGTTTTACTAAAAGTTTAAATTCTGAAAGAAGTTCTGATAGTATTTGTAATATTGATGAATGTAATGGTGAGACTGCTTATAATATTAATTGTAATATTGCAGCAGGAATGAATTTGTTAAAAAAGAAATTTAATGAATATGAAAAGGGGTGTGCTAGTTCTAGTTCTTATACTCAATATGCTAATATAAAGGAATATTGTGATAATTGTCAAACTACAGATGGATTTCCTTTTTACAATTATTGTGGTTGGGATGCTGCTTTAAAAGCATATAATGGATGGGGTTGTTCTACTACTTATACTAAAGATTATGTTAAAAACGTTAGAGATAATTTAGAAAATTTTTCTTAAAAATGCAGGGGACAGGGTTTGAACCTGCGTAGGCACTAAGCCACTAGGTCCTAAGCCTAGCCCGTTTGACCACTCCGGCACCCCTGCTTAAGCTAAATTATTCTGATTTTTCTTTAAAAAGGTTTCGAGAATTAGTGTTTTGTTTGCCAAGTATAGCTTCTTAATTTTTTTGATTTTCCATATCCACAACTAGAGCAAACTTTTTTTCTTATATGATAAGAATTTTTTCCGCAACGTCTACATCTGATAAAATTTTTTTTACCAGACTTCTTACCCATAGAAGCAGTTCCTTTACTCATTTTATTCTGGAGATATTAAAACTATTGTGTCGCCTCTTATGAAAACTGTTCCTAGTTTTCTTTTCATTTCTCCATTTACGTGTTCTTCTGCATCATCTAAAACAGTGTTTATATGTATATCAAATGCCTTTAAAGTTCCTATAACTTGTTTTCCGTTTTTTAATTCCAAAATTACTCTTTTATTTCTTGCTTTGTTTAAAGCGTCTAATGGTCTTTCAGATTCTGTCATGGTTAAATACCCCCGATAATTAATTTTAATTGAAATGTTTAAGTTTAAAAAGGTTGTGTTTTTGAGAAATAATTATTGTTAAATTATTCTTGATCTGCTTTACTTTGTCTTCTAAGCATTTCGTAAGCGATCTGCACACCACATTCAAAATAAACTCTTGATTCTCTAGTTGGAGCGCTTTTCATACCAAGATAAAGTATACGGTATATTTGCGGATTTTCTAACTTTATTCTTTCTGTTACTCCTGGATCGTTTTCTGCAAAAGAAATTGGATAGGACCTTATAAATTCCATAAATATTTCTTCAGTGACAACCGGTAATCCATCTTCCGTAAGTTTTGGTGGCATATTAAGGGGAAAGCAAAAGGTTATTTAAATTTTTCTAAATTAATTCTAATCAAAAGGTTTTTAAAGGAAGTATTTTCTCAGTTTGGTATGGCAATTTCACAGAAAAGAAGTAAAAGGAAAGTAAGTGGTGGGAGATATAGGCCTTTTAGGAAAGAGAAATTAAGAGATACTGGTAGAGATCCTACTTTTACTAAATTAGGGAATAATAAAGTTAGAAAAATAAAAGTGAGGGCTGGAAAGGAAAAAAGAGTTTTACTTTCTGCCAATATTATTAATGTTTATGATTCTAAAGAGAAAAAATATAAAAAAACTAATATAAAAACTGTTTTAGAGAATCCTGCTAATAGACATTATGTTAGAAGAAATATTTTAACTAAAGGAACAATAATAGACACTGATTTAGGAAAAGTTAGAATTACTTCTAGGCCTGGTCAAAATGAAGTTTTAAGTGGGGTTTTAGTTAAATAGATAAGTTTTTAATTATTTCTTTGTTCCCTTTTTAAATATGAGAATTGAAGAACTTCAAGGATTATGTGAAGATTGTTATAGTTTTTATAGATTAGCTGAGAGAGATTCTCTTGGACTTTTGGATTTTTATAGAGTTTTAAGAGATGTTGTTCATGGGAGAGTTTTAGAAGTTTTAGAAGGTGTTTTAGACTCTTTTGGTGATAGAAAAGAATCTGGAACTCAACCAGAAAAAAAGACTTTAGGAATTGTTCGCTCTGCTTTGGGCCATTGTGATCAGTGTGGGGGTTATTCTAAAGGAGTTTCTGGAATCTTAGAACGTTTTAGAGAGTATCATCCTGGTAAAGTAGATATATTAAATGAATTCTTAAAACCGAAAGATTTATAAATAAACTCTGAGAAACCTTTTTAAAGCTTATTAGAGCTATTCACTGGTGGTGAAAAAAATGCCTCATTATGTAAAAAAATGCCCTGAATGTGGGAGCATAAATTTAGTTTACAAAAAAGAAAGCGGTGAGGTTATTTGTAGAGATTGTGGTTTAGTTATAGAAGACAAAATGATTGATTTTTCTCATGAATGGAGAGAATTTGATCATGAGCAAGCAGAAAAAAGAAGAAGATCTGGTGCTCCAATAACAGATACCAAGTTTGATGGTGGTTTAGGAACCAGCATTGGAAGAAGTTCTGATATTCATAAATTATCTGGTAAAAGTAAAAATAAATTTTTTAGATTACAAAAATGGCAACATAGAATTTCTACTGCTATTGAAAGAAATTTAAAATTAGCTTTAGCAGAATTAAAAAGAGTTTCTAGTTATTTAAAATTACCTAATGCAGTTATTGAAGAAAGTGCAAGAATTTATAGGATGGCTGTTCAAAGAGGATTAGTAAGAGGAAGGTCTATGGAAAGTGTTGTTGCAGGTGCATTATACGCTGCTTGTAGAAGACATGAAGTTCCTAGAACTTTAGATGAGTTAAGTGATGCTTCTGGAATTGATAAAAAGGAAATTGGGAGAACTTATAGATTTATTACAAGAGAATTAGCAATTAGGATTTTACCAAGTAATCCTGTTGATTATATTCCAAGGTTTGCTTCTGCTTTGAAATTAACTGCTGAAACTCAAAGTAAAGCTGTTGAAATATTACAAATGGCACAAGATGCTGAGTTAACTTCTGGTAGAGGTCCAACTGGGATTGCAGCTGCTAGTTTATATGTTGCTGCTTTAATGAATAATGAGAAAAGAACTCAACGTGAAGTAGCAGATATTGCAGGTGTAACAGAAGTTACAATTAGAAATAGATATAAAGAGTTATTGAAGGAATTGAAACTTGGTGATGAAATTAAGAAAAAGTTGAAAAAGGAAGAATAATAACATTTATAAATTAGTTTTTTCTTTTTAAAATAATAAATAAAAGGGTGATATTTATGGCTGCTAAAAGAAAAAAGAGAAAGACTTCTAAAAGAAAGAGTTCTGTTACTAAAAAAGATATTAAATTAGTTGAAAAATTATCTAAAAATTCTTTAGATTTACAAAAAGCAACTTTAAAATTAATTGAAACTAATAATGATGTAGTAAAAAGAATTGATAAATTAGTTAGTTTATTTGAAGAAGCTAGTAAACATGTTGTTGATGTTGATGAAGATAGGGTTGCTGCATTAACAGCCAAATTAGAAACATTACTTGATCAAAACAAAGATCTTGCTAAAGGCCTATTATTGTTAGAAAGATATTTTAGAGGATATAATCAAGATCTAAAAGTTCCACCAAGGATTTAGATATGAAACCAGAGTTTATTTATGATCCTAGTATAGAAGAAAGAAAATATTTTTTAGATAGATTGGAAAAGTCTATACATATAACCAAAACTAATGTTTATTCTTGTTTTTTAAGAGATTTCACTGAACAATTAGTAAGAGCTGCGGGTAAGAAAAAAGAGAAAGGATTTTATGTTAGACCCAAATTAGTTTTAAAAACTCCTGAAATTGTTCATAGACTTCCTAAAAGAGCTTTTGATAAAATTGAGAAAGCTAGATTAAAGCCAATACATCCTGTAAAATTAGTTGAAAAACCTTTGAAAAAAAGAAATTCTTTAATGTTAAGACCCAATTTTAATGATAATGTTTTGTATAAACCTTCTGTTATTAAGAAAATTGAAGATAATAAGAAAAAAGGAGTTGAATTAAGTGTTCCAGTTCCTAATAGGGCTTTTAAAGAAATTGATTTTAAAATTGATGTTCCGAAACAACAGGAAATTATGAAAGATGATAATATAACTGAAAAAGATGGAAAATATTTTTATAATGTTGGAGAAGAAAAGAAAAAGAGTTTTTTGAGTTTTGGCGGATCTGGTTTTATTTCTAAAATTGATAAATTAATAAAAGATCCTAATATTGATGCAATTTATTGTGAAGGTGTGAATGTTCCAATTAAAATTGATTATAAAAATCATTCTAAATTAAATACGAATATTATTTTTAAAAATAATAAAGATATTAATAGTTTGATAAGAGTTTTAGCTAAAAGAGCTAGTAAAAAAGTTTCTTCTAAAGAGCCTGTTTTTAATGGAATTATGAAAAATAGTATGAAAGTTCAAGCTACTCTTGGAAGTGAGTATGTTAATGGTAAATTTATTTTAAAAAGATAAATTTAAATATTTTTGTTGTTTTTTTAGTTTTATGAATGATATATTAAAATTTTTGATTGAAGGAAGAAAACTTGGTTATGCTAGAAATGATAGTTATGGCCTAAATGAATATGGTGAAAAAGTAATTGAAAGAAATTTAGGGAGGGGTTTAGTTTATAGAGATTCTTATAATGATGGGATAATTGAAATGAATGGAATAAAGTATGATGTTTTTTCTGGAAGGGAGGTTGTTAGTTTTAATGGAAAAGTTTTTTTTGTGGTTAACTACAGCGGAAAAATTTTATTAGAATTCAAGGAAAAAGGTTATAAATTTTTAAGAGTTTTGATGAGTAGAGCTTTAAAGGACGAAATAGTTACTAGACTGCCAAATGGAGTTATAAATGATTTAAAGTTTAAAAATTTCAAAAGTCAGGCTTTTTCTAAAGGTGAAATTAATGGTTGTTTGAAACAGGAAGTTCAATTTATAGATAAAAAAACAAAAAAAGTATTTTATAAAGAGAATTCTTTTTCTCATGTATGTGATTAAATCCAATCAACTAAAACCTGATCTGTTCTTTGATAAGGATATATTTCTGGGTTTGATTTTTTAACTTTATGCCCCCCTTTATACATTAATAAACCAGTGACAGCAATCATTGCAGCATTATCTAAAAGATATTGATTTTCTGGAATAAAGCATTTTGCATTTCTTTCTTTGCACATTATTTTTGATTTTTTTTGAAAAACTTTATTACAAGCTACTCCTCCACCTAAAAGTAATTCTTTTTTATTGCAATGAGCTATTGCTCTTTCTGCTACTTCTAAAAGCATAGCAAAAGTTGTTTCTTGTAATGAAAAGCACAAATCTTCTGTTTTATATTTTTTTGAATCAAATTTTTGTTTTAAATTAGTTAGCATTCCTGTAAATGAAACATCCATTCCTTTTACTGAATAAGGTAATTTTATATAATTTTTTCCTTTGTCTGCTAGTTTTGCTATTTTTGGTCCTCCAGGGAAACCTAAACCAATATATCTTGCAAAAGAATCAATAAAATTTCCTACACCTTGATCTAATGTTTCTCCAAATATTCTATATTTTTGTGCTTCATATGCTATTATTTGTGTATTTGCTCCGGAAGTATAAAGTAAAACAGGATCTTTTGCTTTTGTTAAGAATTTTCCGATTTCTAAATGTGCAATACAATGATTTACTTCAATAAATGGTTTTTTTAATTGTTTTACAATCTTCTGTCCTACTCTCAAACAAGGTCCTAATCCTGGGGCTGCAGAATAAGCAATTAAATCAATATCTTTTATAGAAACATTCGCTTTTTTTAAAGCTAAATCAATTATTTTTTTATAAATTTCTTCATGATGTTTTGCAGCTTTTACTGGAACTATTCCTCCTTTTTTTGTTGTATAAGAATCTTTTTCATTTGATAAAATCTTTTTTTCATTTATAACAGAAGCTCCAAAAGTATGGGCTGTAGACTCAATTCCTAAGATTTTCATAGGAAAGTTTACATTAGGAGGGTTTAAATATTTTTTGTCATATATTTATTATACAATGGATAAAGGGGGAAAAGCAAAGTTTGTTGTATTGATTATTGGAATCTTATTAATCTCTCTTTTTGTTAATGCTAAAGAAATAACTAAAAATGAAATTGAATTAGAAAACATAAATGATTCTGATCTTGATGTTTTTGAAGAAGAAATAGAAGAAAGTAATATTTCTGAAGTAGTTGAATTGGAAGTTTACGAACCCCTTGATTTAGTTGTTAAAGAAATTTATTTTGATGATGAACTTATACTAAATGAAGAATTATTTTTGAAAGTTAAACTTGAATCAAGTTTTAAAACAGAAGTGAATGCAGAAATTTATGTTAAAATAATTAAAAAAGAAGAAACCGAGGAAGATAAAGAATATTTTTTTGAAGATGAAAAAGAAATAAGTTTTGTTAGAGAAATTGAAGAAGAATTTGGTCCTATTGTTTTTGAAGAAGCTGGAGATTATGAAGTTGAGGTTGATATAAAATCTTCGATTAAGGAAAAAGAAAAAGAGAATAATCAACTAACTGGTTCATTCTTTTTTCCGTTTTTAATGTGTGAAGATGGAACTTATTATGATGAATGTAATGATGATTTACTTTATTGTGAGAATGGTTACTTAATTGAAAAATGTAATGTTTGTGGTTGTAAATATGGTTTTGAATGTATTGGTGAAGAATGTGTTGAAGTAGTAAAAAAAGAAAGACAAGTTGAAATTAGGAATTATATTTATGCTGGAAGTAAAAGGTTAGCTGAGATTAAAAATGGTAAAACATATTATTATCATACAGACAATTTAGGCAGTGTTAGAAAAGTTAGTGATGAAAATGGAGATGTAGTTTTTAGTATTGACTACTATCCTTTTGGTGAGAAATTTAGTAAAGAAGGTTATGGAAGTAATTATGAATACACAGGAAAAGAATTTGATGATTCTGGATTAAATTATTATGGTGCTAGGTATTATGATAGTAATTTAGGTAGATTTATCACTTCTGATCCTTTACAAGATGGATTAAATTGGTATTCTTATGTTGGTAATAATCCCATGAATAGAATTGATCCTAGTGGATTAAGTGAAGAAAGTGTAGTGGATTATGATGGACCTAAATTATCAAAGTTTAATTTTAATATACACCATGAATTATATGGTCCGGCGATTATATGGGGGGATGGCATTGGTGATACTGGTGGATCAAATAAGTTAGATGAAAGAGGAACTAATATGATAGACCAATATTCTTCTGATAATTATAATTTAATTGTTTTAGATGAATTTACCCCCAATGGATTTTTGGTAGGTTTCTTTGAATCCGCTTTTTTACTTTCTGGTTTAAGACCAAATCCTTGGCATAGTGCAGTATCTGTTCTTTCTAAAGAAATGCCAGAAGGTCCTGCAGTTATATCTGAAGTCTGGCTTTTTTCTGGTGCTGGAGCTTTATTTTATTCTTTACCTGAAGAATATCATGAAGCAACAAATGTGTGTTTTAGATTAAATAGTTTAGGTGGACATCATAACTGGGAAAGGAATTATGTTAGTTGGGGTTTAAAAGATCCTTTAACTTATGGGGGATTGTTATCAGAATTTATATTGGCTAATAATAATATTGGTGTTTTTGGAGGAAAGATTGCTGAAATTACTACTGAAACTCACGAAGTTAAATATAATCAAGATAATGTAGGTAGTTACAAAAATAAAATGAAATCATTTGTTGATGATTCCATGATGTATTATCGTTTAGGTTATAGAAAAAATCCAAAACCTTGGCAAGATCAATTTATTCCTTATTCAGAAAGAGAAAAAGTTGATTGGGAGATAGGAATTATTATTCCGTTTAGTATTACTTAATTTAAAAAGATTTAAAAAGGATAAAATATATGTTTTTACTGTAAAATAGTAATAAAAAATGACTGGAATAAAAAAGAATAAAAGAGTAGGATTGCGTGAATTAGTTGCAGCTATTTCAGCAGGCGCTGTTTTTTGTAGTGGGTGTTCTTTTTCTCCACCTGCAAATGCAAATGTTTTTGAACAAGATATTGAGGAAAAAATAAATTCAACTATTAGATCTGGGGATTATGAAGGATCTGCTAGACTTTTGAGAGATAATTCTTACTCTCTTGATGATTGTTATGAGTCTTCTGCTTGGGGTACTTGGAATTATTTTTTAGCTGAAGATTTAGAGAAAGATGGTAGTTTAGAAGAAGCAAAAAATTATTATGAGGCTGCAGCAAGACAACTATTAAATTTAAGAGACGATGCTAATTGTACTGATGAATGGGAGGAAAGTGCAAGAATAGAACTTTATTATTATATTTCTAGATCTTGTAATAAAATTGGTCATTATAGAACAGCATTAAATACTTTAAGAGAACTAGATGAATTAAATGATTTTAGTAGAGATCCTTTGTATAATCTTGAATTAGGAAATGCTCTTTTTGGTACTGGAAATTTATTGGGTGCTAGAGTGGCTTATAAGGAGGCTTTAGCTATTGCTGGTTCATACGGAAAGGATTGGGTTATTAAAGAGGCTAGGGAAGGACTTACAGAAGTTAATAGATTATTGGAAGAACGTAACAAATAAATTTATCTTATTTTTTAAATAACTAAATAATTATTAATTAGTTATTATTTCTATAACATCTAAATGTTTTAATTTATGTTCTTTACCAATTACTTTTCCTGTTTTCATATCTTTTGCTTTTATGAACTTTTTGCCAATATCTGTATGAATTTTATAAGCTAAATCTAAAGTTGTAGAATCTTTTAGAATTAAATAAGCATCTGGCAAAATATTTCCATCTTTATCTGTTAATTTAGAGTTTGAAACAGGAAAAACTGCAATATAATTTAATATTTCAAATACAATCTTGTTTAAGATTGTTTGTACACCCGTTCCTTCTTCATATTTTCCTAGAACTTCTTCTTGAATGAATTCTAATGCTTGTTTTTGTTGTTTTGTCATTTCTTTTTTGTAATTTAATGATTTATCATAAACGTGATCTAGAAATCCGTGAGCAACAGCTTCTTTTATTGCTAGTTCTGATTCTGCTGATGTTGGAATAATTATTAAGTCTGGAAATTCTTTTCTTAATTGTTTAAGATTTTTTTCTGCTCCTTTTACGTCTATTTTATTTGCTGCAATTATCATTGGTTTTGTTTTTTTCCTTAATTCAGAAGCTAAGTCTTGTAAATTAGATTCTGACCATTTTGTGGTGTTTTTATCTAAATTTTTTATTAAAGGTTCTAGAATATCTTCTGTAACTTTTAATCCAGATAATTGTTTTGCTAGAGCTTTTACTATTTCTTTATGTTCTTCTTGAATTGTTTTTGATAGTTTTTCCCAACCCCTTTTTAGTATTTGTAAATACCACATATCTAATTCTAATTCTAAAAATCTAATATCTTCGCTCGGATTATAGCTTAAAGGTTGTACTGATTCTCCTTTTTCATTTGTTGATCCAGAAATATCTATAATATGAATTAAAGCATCTGCTTGATTTAAGTCATTTAGAAATTGATTTCCTAATCCATAACCTTTGTGTGCTCCCGGAACTAAACCAGCTACATCTAATAATTCAATCGGTATAAATCTTTTTGAATTTTGACAATAACCATGTTTTGGTTTGCATTTTGTTTTGAAAAAAATTTCTGGACAATCTACTTTTACAAATCCAAAACCATGATTTGGTTTTATTGTGACAAAAGGTCTATTGGATATTTCTACATTTGCTAATGTTGCTGCTTTAAAAAAAGTTGATTTTCCAGTGTTTGTTTTTCCTACAATTCCGATTAACATGATATATTGTTTTATTTTGATTAATAAAAACCTTTTGGAAAATTAAAAAAGAAATATTTAAATACTTTACTTCTATAAATTTTATATAATGAAATTAAAGATATTTATATTAATTTTAATAAGTATTTTTTTAGTTAGTTTCTTTGTTCAGGCAGATGAGGAAGGTTATCAGTATGGTCTGGGTGTAGAAGCTTTAGGTTTTCAGTCTAATCAAGCTTATTTTGGTGCTGGTACTGGTGCAAGTGTAAATGCTTTTTCTGGGAATTTAGTTTTAAGTTCTACTGATGCTAGTATTCCTGGTGCAAATGGCTTGGGTGCTAGTTTTACAAGATATTATAATGGAAATGTTCATGTAAATACAGATGATTCATTTCCAGGACCAGAAAATCTTTTAAAATCAAGTTGGTTAGGCTATGGTTGGAATAGTCATTTAGGTAAAATTATTGTCCTTTTTTGGGAAACAAATGATATTGAATTTGTTGAACCTGATGAATTTTACAAAGATTTACATTTTTATGTTGAAAATGGAGATGGAAGTAGATTACTTATGTCAAACAATAATGGTTTAGATGATTATGAATGGGGAGATTCAGATGGTTTTTATACAGATGTTCTTTATTCTGAATATCAACAAGATAATTTAAAAAAATATGTTTTTTTAGTTCCAGAAGATGAAAGTAAAATTATTTGGTATCATGTTGTTCATCCTACAGATACAGCAGAAAGACATACAGGATATTGTTTGAAAAATGCTGGAGATGTTTTTGTAAGAGTTTTACCTGATAAAACAAGAATGTATTATTCTCATTGGGTTGAATATAATGGAGATTATAGTGATTATATGGATGGAATGTATTGTGAAACTGATTCAGATTGTGTAGAAGGTTATTATTGTGATGAAACTAACAATGAATGTTTATTAAATGGTTATGATGATAGTTACAGACAATTTAATTATCCAGGAGTTTATTTAACTAAAATAATTGATCCTGATGGAAATGAAGTTAATATTAATTATTATTCTGATTCTCCTCAAGGAAATCCTATTGAAGAATGTTCTTTAGATGGAGCTCCTTCTCTTGTTAAATATAGTAGATCTTGGGGCTCTCCATTTATTCAAAAAATTGAAACAAGTGTAGGAGAGATTAATTTTAATGTTGAAAATTATGAGGATATAAATGGTAAATTAGATTATCTTACTTATAAAAATCATGAGGGTAAAGATATAATGATAGATTATATTTATAGTGGAGATGATGGTGTAGAAAATGAATATGATGATGAATGTCAAACAGGAGGTTCTTGTTGTAGAGATGAATTTGGTATTCTACACCCAAACTGTGATGATGGATCTTTATTAGTTAGAGTAGAAATTAAAGATTTTGATTCAGGACAATTATTATATCCTGCCGTTAGATATGAGTATTATAGAGAAAAAAATGATCCTGGTTCTTTTTTTGCATTGAAAAAAATTATATCTCCTTTTGGAGCTGAAACAAATTATAATTATGAATATCTGCATCATTCTGCTGGTGGATTAAATGGAGCTTGGTTAAAGAAAATTAAATCTTACACAATAAAAGAGAATCCAAATGATTTGGGTTTAACTTATGAATATTCTTATGATCAAAAAGTTTCTGGAACCCTTAAGGATTTTACTATACATAATCCTAGTGATGATGTTCTTTCAACAAGAACAACTACTGTTAAAGGCCCTCTTTATGAAAATGGAGATCCTATTGATGAGAACGGAGAATATGTAAAAACAGTTACTAAATACTTTGATATGAATCCTGCTGGAATGTTGTATTGGGATGATTTTGTTAGTGGAAAACCTATTTTAAATGAAATATATTCTTGTATAGGAGAAAATTGTGATTTAAAGAAACAAACTAAAACATCTTATGGGCAATGGGTTGGAAAAGGTAATACAAAATATTTATCTGATTCTCTTTATGATACTAAACCTACGGCAGTTATTCATCCACAAGGAACAATTACTTTATTAAGAGAAAAAGTAGATGGATACTGGCAAGAAAAAACTTATGCCCAAAAAGTATTTTATGGAGATTATGAAAATCCTATTCGTACTATAAATTATGGAGAAATAGATTCAGCATCTTGGGATGAGAACGGTTTTATTTCTTTTGTAGTTGATGATAATAATCAGCCTGATGATGCGGTTTTAGTTGAAACAAATTATTATTATGAAACTTTAGATGGACAAGCAAATGGTTTTGAAGGTCAAAATGATATTTATGATTATTTAATTAGATTACCTAGTGAAACTATTACTAAATCTTGTTTAGTTAATATTGATGGACAATGTGTTGAAGATGAAATTTTATCTAATTCTGTATTTGATGAATATGATAATAAAGGTCATTTATTATCTACTAGTGTTTGGGATAATACAGATGGAGAAAACTGGTTAACTTCTTATCTTGGATATGATGATTATGGAAATGTTAATGAATTCACAAATCCTGCAGGAAAGAAATATTATACGAGTTACTGGAATGGTGTTGCTTTAAGAGAAGAATGGGTTTATCCAGATGATACAACAAGATTGAGTAAACAATATTATTATTATCCTGCTAATTATCAGTTAAGAAAGCAAGTTGATGAGAATGGTAATGTTTATGAATATAAATATGATTCTTTAGGAAGATTAGAAGAAGTTTATTTGCCTGGAGATGGAGATGATCCTTCTTCTTGGATTTATTATAATGATCCAACAGGAGATCCTTATGCTGAAGTTTATGCTGAAGTTCATACAAAAGATGATGGAGATGATTATTTTAATTCTATAAAAAATTATTATGATAATCTTGGAAGAAATTTTAGAACTGAGCAAGAAGATCCTCAAGATCCTTCAAAAATTATAGTTGTTGATACTTTATATAATGAAGAAAGTTTAGTTAAAGAAGTTAGTAAACCTTATCATATTGATAAGCCTAGATTTTTTGATAAAGTTGAAGGGTTTTTTGGTGGCTTATTTGGAGATGAAGGTCAAAAAACAATAGAAATTCCTTCAGAAGTTCTTACTACTAAATATTTAGAATATGATGCTTTAAATAGATTAAAAGAGATTCAACCTGCAGGATCTCTTGATACAGTTACAACAGAATATGGTGTTGATTGGAGTAGAGTTTATGATGAAAAAGGAAGTAAAGTTACAAGTTATACTGATGCTTATGGAAGAACTATAAAAGTAGTAGATAATGCAAATGCAGAAACTAATTTTGTTTATGATAAATTAGGAAATTTAGTTAGTACAAAAGATGCTAAACTTCATGAAAGTACAAATGTTTATAATTCCTTAGGTCAACTTAAAGAGAGTCATCACCCAGATGCAGGAGATTTAAATGTAACTTATGATGAAAGTGGAAATATTGAAACAAGTGATGATGGAATAAATATGATAACTTATGAATATGATGATATTAATAGGTTAACTAAAGTTAAGGTTAATGGTAATGTTTTAAAAGAATATTATTATGATCATTGTGCAAAAGGAATGCTTTGTTCTGTTATAAGTTTTGCTGACGAATATGAAAATGGTTATACTACTTTATCTTATGAATATGATGAGTTAGGTAATGTAGTTAAATTAATGGAGACTATTGAAGATAAAAATTATGTAACTGATTATGAATATTATGATGGAGGAAATCTTAAGAAAATAATTTATCCTGATGGAAATGAAGTTATTTATGAATATGATGATATTGGAAGATTGGAATTGGTTGGTATTGATGAAAATAATAATAATCAAATAGATGATGGAGAAGAAATTGAAGAAATTTTATCTTATAATGTTGAAGGTACAGTTGATAGTTTAAAGTACGGAAATGATATTATAACTGAATATGGATATACTGATAGGGATTGGTTAGAAAGTATTAAAGTTGGAAGTGATGTTTTTAGTGCTTCTTATTCTTATGATCAAGTTGGTAATATTTTAGGAGAATTTAGTGATTCTATAAAAGAAAATAAAATTGCTGAATATACTTATGATGATGTTTATAGATTAATAGATGTTTCTGATCATGGAAAATATGGTTTTGGTTTAAGTTATTCTTATGACGCTGTTGGAAATAGATTAACTAAAACTGTTAATGGGGAGGTTACTGAATACAATAATTGGCCTGTGGGAGGCAATCTTCTTTTTGGAACAAATAACCAATTAACTTCAGATGATTTATTTACTTATGTTTATTCTATTACTGGAAATATGGAAGGAAAACAAGGAAGAGAAATTAATATCGGTTTTGATAGTACTGGTGTTTGGGATTCTGGTAATTTATTATCTGATGGAGGTTTTGAGTCTGGAAATCTTGGTAATTGGGAAACTGGAAATGGTGAACAAGAAATAACAGACGAGACTTCTTATGAAGGTGTTTATTCATTTAAACAAACTGTAGATGAAAGTGCTTGGACTTTTCAAAATATTTTAGTTGAAGCTGGTGAGCAATATATTTTATCAGGTTGGATAAAAACTGAAAATTGGAATACTAATCCTAACTCACCGGGAGCTAATTTGATTGTTGAATGTTATGCTGGTCCTGATTGCTCAGGAGAAACTTATCCTTGTTTTGTTCCTGATCCAATTAATTGTGATGAAGATTGTGATAATGGAATTAAAAATGAAGCTTGGACTTATATTGAAAAAGAAATTACTGCAACAAGTGATAAATGCATTAAAATTTTATTATACGGTGGTGCTTGTGGTTCTTCGGAAAATTGTGATCCTGCTTCTGGAATAATGTATGTTGATGATCTTAAATTTGAAAAAGTTGGAGGAGGAGGTATTAATCCAACAGGAGATTATGCTATTTGGGATTTAGAAGATGTTAGTGTTGGTGATCCTGTAACTATTCTTTATGATTATACTGAAGATATGGGGAGTACTGGTTGTGAAGGTGCTGTTTGGGAGACTTTTGTACAATATTATCCTGAGCCAAATATTTATGGAAGAAATAATGTTGTTTTTATTAATAATGATAATTTAGTTGAAGGATCAAGTAGTAGTTGTCCTTTAGATTGGTATAATATTAATCATTTAGATACAGCATTTACTATTAATCCAAGTGATATTGATTATGTTTATGATTATGCTAATAGATTAATTAGGATTAATGATGCGAATGGAGATTGTAGAGAAGCTTATTTATATAATCCAAATGGTTTAAGAGTTTTGAAGATATCTCCTGAAGAAGAATTAAAAACATATTATATTTATGATGCTAGCGGAAATGTTATTATGGAAGAAACTGAGCATTATACTGGAACTAATTGTGAGTTTGAATCTAAACCTGATTTTGTTTGCGGGAATAGATTAATAGAAGATGGTGAAGTTTGTGATTATTATGTTCAAAAGAGTGATGGATTTTCTATTACAGAAGATTGTAGTGATTTTCCTTACCCTGTTGAATTTGGTTGTTCTGGAAATTATTTAGGTGGAAAAATTTCTTGTTCTTCTGATTGTGAAAGTAAAGACTTTAGTAATTGTAATAATCCTACTGATACAATAAAAGAAGATGGTGAAGAATGTGTTTTAGGAGATATTTTAAGTTGTGCTGATATTGGTTGTATTTCATCAGTATTTGGAGAAAATCCTGATTTAGCTGTATATAGGGGTTGTGTATGTTCTTTGTGGGATGTAGAAAATACTTATGATGAAAATTGTGATTGTACTCAATCTATAGATTGTTTTAATACAGGTGGTAAATGTTTTAGTATAAAAGAAGGAGAAGTTGTTGATGAATATTGTGAATGTGTTTCTGGTCAATGTGATGTTCCTGGAGGACCTTATGAAGGAGATATTTATAATTGTGGGACTGGTTTCCCAGGATTTTTAGGAGATTATAAAGTAAAAGAAAATTGTGATGATACTCATAGATGTTTAATACCTTTGAATATTCCTGGAAAAGAAAAACCTTCTTCAGCTGTTAGTGATCCTAGTAATGATGGAGAATCTCCTTGGGAACCTTTGAATTGAGTTAAAAAATGAAAAAGAGTGTAATAGTAATAATTCTATTATTAGTATTATTACCTATTGTTAAATCAGATAATATTCATTCTATTTCTAAACAAAAAGTAAGTGGTATAGAACCTACCACAGAATCTATTGAAGAAGAAATAGAAGAAAAGAGACTAGGAATAGGTACTTCTTCTTATTATTATGGTACTGGTTTGATAGCTAAAGAAGAAAATGGAGAGATAAGTTATTATCATACAGATAATCTAGGCAGTACAAGAGCAGTAACAGATAAAGATGGAAAAGTAAAAGAAAATATGAATTATCTCCCATATGGACAAAATCTAGATAATTCAGAAGAAACCTTCACTTTTACTGGAAAAGAACTAGATTCTTCTTCTGGATTACAATATTTTGGAGCTAGATATTATGATCCTTCTATTGGAAGATTTATTACTTTAGATCCAATTGGAGATGGGATTAATTGGTATTCTTATGCTGCTAATAATCCTATAGGGTATTTTGATATTAATGGCATGTATAGTTCGGATCCAAAGGATGATGATATATATGTTATGCCCCCTGTTGTAGTTACAGCGGATAGGCCATCTTTTCTTGAGAAACAAAAAAATGGATTATTGTATTTAGCTTATTTTTTAGTGGGGGGAGATGTTTACGATATTGCAACAGGAGATCAAGAGCAAAGGCTTTCAACTTGGTATGGAGTTACACTTCAAAATATGGATAGGGCTACATCTGATCCAACTAGTTTAGCTATGGCTTCTATTGGTGGGAGTCTTCGGGTTGTTGGTGGTACTTCTGCGATAATTCGTAGCGTTGAGGTTGCTGATGATTATGCTAATAGAGCAGCAAGATTAGCTATTAAAAGTCCTTATGGTGCAGAGAATGAATTTTTTAGACAATTTAATTATCCAGGAGAAGGGGCTTCACCTTGGAAATTACATATTGGGGCTAGTAGTGTAGATGATGCTAGCGGAGTGATTGATGCTACAGTGCCCATATTAGATGATGTCGGAACAACTTTTAAGGTTGTTAGGAATCAAGAAATGTTAAATAGAATGGTGGGAACGCAACAAAATAAATTTATTACAGTATACCCTTCTTCAATAGAACAAGGTGCAGATTTATCGCTGGCTCTTGGTAGACGACTGGGACCAATTTCTAGTAGATGTGGGTCTGCGATGATACAAGGAGAGTTTAACCTTGGGGGGGTGGGGAGACTTTTCTTAAGAAATGAAGTTTATGAGCGAGGAGTTGCTTATGCGTTTAGAAATATTCCTAAATTGTATCAACAAGTACATGTTGCCTTGGGAGGAAGAGTTTCTATCCTTGATAAAATTTTTCGAAGATAGTATTTTTTAAATTTTCATGACAACCCTTCCGTTTTTAAATACCCTTACAATCCCCCCTGATTCAGATACAACTACTGCTAAAGAATTAGTCTCTTTTGTTAATGCTGCACAAGCTCTGTGTCTTGTTCCAAAACCTTCTGGAAAATCTAAATTTGTATGATCAATATTTATATAAGAGCCTGTTGAAATTATTGAGCCATTTGTATCAATTAAAAAAACACCATCTAATTGAGAAAATTCTTTTATTGTTTCTCTTATATTTGGATCTGTTATTTTTACTTTATCCGAAATATTATAGAAAGGATTTATTATCATTTGTTTTAAATATTTAGATAATTCTGAAGGATCACCAATAATGAAAGCAGTTCCTATTTTTCTTCCTTCCCTTCCTTCTATTGCAATTTCTCTTGAAATATCTATTATTGTTTCAATTACATTTGAATCAATATTTTCTGCTAATTTATGTTTGGAGATTCTAAAGAAAATATCATCTACATCAAAAATTAATAATACACTTTTATATCCTGTTCCCATTGATTCATCTTCTATACAAACAACCCTTTCACCTTTTTCAATATATTTTTTATTAATAGCTTCCATTAAAACTTCTTTTATGGGTGTTATTGATCCGGCTTCAATTTTTTTTATTTTTGTGTTATACTCTATTTTTTTATAAACTCCCTGTCTTATTTTTTTAAAAACTGTAACTTTTATTGCAATGTGCTCAGAGTCAGAATATTCTTCTTTTATTTCTTGTTCTAGTGAGATTATACAGTTAGCCTTTACATCATTAGCTATTTTTGTTGCTGCTACACCAATAGTTTCTTCTACTTTTGCCATATGTTTATAATTTTAATAACTAATTAAAATAGTTTTATATTCAACAGAAGAGATTTTAGAAAGTTTTAAATATGAAGTTTTAGATCTTTTTTGTTATTGGGCCTGTAGCTCAGCCTGGTTAGAGCACTGTGGCGGTTTAAAAGGTTAAACTGTCGTGTAAGTCTTATATGACTCCCGGGTTGGGGCTAAGACAGCCAGAGAAAGTTGTTCGGCTAAAGGTCGCCGGTTCAAATCCGGTCAGGCCCACTTTTTTACTCTTTCTATATTTTTATGATTTGAAAAACCACTCAATTTTAGATATTTTCCTACCCTTTCTCTTCCAGAAATAATAATTATGTTACTTAGCCAGGATTTATTGAATCTTTTATCGGGGCAAGATTGGAGTAGTTTAATATTATTTTTAATTCCTAAAAAATCAAATGCTGTTTTTAAATCTTTTACTAATTCAACACTTGCGAATGATCCTTGGAGGGTTGGATATAATTTACCATATTTGTTTTTAAAACAAAAATAAAAATCTGTGTCAACTATTCCTCTTAGGAAGGAAGCTATTATTTCTTTATTTTTGGAATCTATGATTAATTTGGGTATTCTTGCAGTATAAACTTTACTTTTTGCAGGAATTTTTACAACATTTGTATAAAAGGTAGCTATTGCTAAAGAGTTGAACCTCAGATTAATTTCATTTGATTTTTGATAAAGTTTAAATTTTTTTAGATTGTATAGTTTTTTCTTTAATTTTATTATATAGTTTAAATAATCTTTTTCGTGAATGTTTGATGCATAAGAAAATTCGAATGTTGTTCTTTTACTATTACATTTATATAATGAGCCATCACCAATATGAATTCCAATATCCTCTGCTAGCCCGGGTGTTAAATATTTTGGAATTTTTATCTGTTTTTCCCTGTCTTTATAACTAAATCTTACTTTATTGAGATTGAAATCCATAATTTAGGGAGTTTCTTGGTATTTATAAATTTCTTCTTGGTCTTTGGCAAGCATGACAAGCTAGTCTCCTCGGGCCCACCTTTTCTTATTAGAAAGCTTTATAAAATAACATTAAGAACAAATTTAACTATGGGCCGGTAGCTCAGCTTGGTAGAGCACTTGACATTAATGGGTGAAGCTTTTAACCAAGGGGTCGAGGGTTCGAATCCCTTCCGGCTCATTTTTATAATTGATTTAGAATTTTTCTTGTTTTATCTGTGCCAATTGCAAGAATTAAAGAAGCTAGTTTTGGTCCTCTTTGTTTGTTTATTAAAACTTGATAAGCTGCTTTAAAGAATTCAGGAGCTTTTAATCCATTATTTTGAATTATATTATAAAATTCACTAAATAATTCTTTTTCATTATAATCTTTTTTTAGAATGTTTGCTAAATCTTTTAATGCAGATATTTGATTTTGATTTAAATCTTTTTTATTTGGTTTATCTTGAATTATGAATTTTATTTCTTCTGGAGCATATAATTGCATCCATGTTTTTGCCATTTCAAATCTATTTTTAGTTTCTTTTTTATCTGAGATTTTATGATTTAATTTTTTAAGTACTTTTTCTACATTTTTAAAATCTTTATAAATAAGAGATAATTCTGCTAAGAATGAGAATGAGATTTTTTCTTTGTAAGATTTAGGTATTTTTATACAACTGGTTTCAAATAATCTTTTTTGATCTATTAATTCTTTTTTGTTTTCTTCTTTTATTTTTCCAAAATAAATTTTTTCTAGTTTATCTAATTCATCTACTATTAAAGGAATTTCAGAATATTTGAAATCTCTTTGTTTATTTGGTTTTTTTAAAAATAATAATCTTAATGCTTCTGGTGGAGCAAATTTTGGCCATTCCCATGTTGCTACAACATTTCCTTTTGAAGCAGACATTTTTTGATGATTGACTGTTATGTATTCATAAGGTTGTATTGGGTTTTTTCCTGGAAATGGTTCTGGATAATCAAATATTTTTTCAGCTATTTCTCCGGCTACCCAAAAAGAACTTCCTGGCATAAAATGTTCTTTTCCTGCTGCTTCTAAAACAACTTTCCATGTTGCCCATTCTGTTGCCCATTCAACTTTCCAAAGAAGTTTTCCGTTTCCTTTTTTAATATCTGAAAAACCTTTATGACCACAACCTTTTACTTTATTATAAGCTGATTTTCCATGTTCTTTAAATTCATAATCTTTACATTCATAATAAACTCCATCTTTTGTTGTGTCTGTTATTCTAGTTGTTATTATTTTTCCACAATTTTCGCATATTGGTTTCCAGATGGAATAGTTTTCTGGTAAAGGGGTTTTTCTGTATTTTTGTATTATTTGTTTTATTTGTTCTTGGTTTTGTAATGCTTTTTTTATAATTTTGTAAAAAGAACCTTTTTGATATTCTTTTGTTGTTGAAATGAATTTTGGATTTGTTCCATAATTTTCTTTTAGACTGTTTAAGAAGAGATTTACGAAATGATCTACATAATTTTTACAACATCCTTCTGGACAGGGTAAACTTGAGACAGGCATTCCTAAATATTTTTTAAATGATTTTGGGATATTAGTTGGAACCTTTCTCCATGGATCTATATCTTCTGCTACCCAAATAAAATTTACTTTTTGATTTTTTTCTTTTAATGCTTTAACTAATGCATCTTGCCTTAGAATATCTGCAGCATTTCCTATATGTGGAAGTCCTGATATAGATGTAGAAGATTTTATTGTTAAAGTTTTTGGATTTTTATATTTTTTATCTAGGTAATTGTAAGTTTTTCTTTTAATTATTTGTGTAGCTAGTTGATCTGCCCAGAAAATGTCTTTTTCCATGATAAAGAAATAAATTAAAGGTTTTATAAAAGTTATTCTTTTTAGAAGGTTTTAAATATTTTCGGGTATTTTCTTTTAGAAATGCCATATAAATTAACTGTTGTTAGGAAATCTGATGGAAGTTATCTTACTAGTAATTATACTAAATCTCCTGGAGAAACCCATAATACTTTTGAGGCTGCAATGGACCATATTGCCAGAGTTTATACTAAGCATCCGGATGCAAAAAAAATATTTGAACCAAAACCTTGTTTAGTAGACCTTTTACACTTCCAAGAAGCGGCTATCCAAATTATGAGAAAAATGGCTTTGGAATTGTTAGTTTAATTACCTTAATCCCAATTTTTTAAGAAATCTTGTAAATAAGCCTTGATCTTGTTCTTCTAAATAATTTACTCCAATTAAATCTGCTGCTAATTTTTTATAAGCTATTGCTGATTTAGAAGAAGGATGTGTTTGAATTACAGAGTTTTTCATAACTAAACTTTTTCTTATTGCATCGTCATCTGGAATAACTGCTAAAACTGGTTTTTCTAAAAGAGTTTCAATATTACTTATTGATAAATCTAAATCTTTTCCTGCTCTTGTTATTATTGCTCCACGAACATTTTTTCCTAGTTGTTGAGCTAATTTTATTGTTTTTAACGCATCTGTTACAGATGGTAATTCTGGATTTGTTACAACAATTAAATCATCCACTGCTTTTATTACAGCTAAGGATTCTGAACCTAATCCAGCAGATCCATCTACTATTACAATATCTGCTAAACCATCTAATCCGGGTAGAATTTTATTTAGTTTTTCTGGTTTTGCATGACTCCAATCTTTTAATGAAATTCCTGCTGGAACTATTTTTAATCCATTTGGATGTAAATAAAGAGCTTCGGTTATGTCATTTTTTCCTTTTAATGCATCATGGAGAGAAATTGGGACTGTTGGAACACCTAGATGTAATCCTAAATTGGGTGTAGAAAGATTTCCATCAACCACAATAACATCTCTACCAAATTTTCTAAAAGAATCTGCTAAATTTATTGCAGTTGTTGTTTTTGCAACTCCTCCTTTTGCTCCCACAATACCTAAGAATATACTCATTTCATCCAACCTCTTATTAAACTTACAAACTCTTTGGTTTTATCATAATATTCGAAGATTAAAGGCATGTTGACATCAAGAGATCTTCCATCAAGATGGCTTATTAAAGTTACGTTTTTTCTAAATTCTTCTTTTGTTGTGAATCTAGCTTCTTGAATTTTTTTCATTAAAAAATAAAGTTTAAAGTATTGCTTAATGCCTCTAATTTTGCATTTTTTACTTAAAAGTTCTACTTTTTCATCATCTTTTGTTGGAATCTCTTTTATTTTTCTTTTTTTCTTACAGTATTCTAAAGCTTCGTTTGTTATTGAATCATAAGCATTTATTAACCTTTTAATAATATTTAGAATTACATCGCATGTTCTAGTGTACTTTAAAGTAACATAAACTAGATGATCAGCTCTTTTTAATTCATCTTCTGCTTTATCTAACATAGTCCTTTAATATATTATTAACCTTAAATATAAAAAGCTTTGCATTGGGTAAGTACCTTTTGACATCCTCGATGGTTAAGGTTTTTAATCTATAGTTATGATTACTGATTACTAACTTATCTTTTCTTTGGAAAACCATTGGGCTTTGTTTGTGTTTGTTTATTATATTATTTAATTCTTCTATTAATGAAACTTGTTCTCCTTTTATTGCGTGTCTCATCACAGAACTTTTTTGAAAAACTAGGAATTTTGCTTCGAAATTATCCGGATAAGGTGAAATTCTTTTGAAAAGTTTATCATATCTTAAAACAGCTTCCATACCTAAAGTCATTGATTTGTTTAAGTTTTCAATTATATTAAGTAATAATTTTATATCTTTAACTAAAGGATATGTAACATAAGTTAAGTGGTCTGCTGTTTTTAAATGTTGATTTGCTTTTTTAACTAATTCTTTTAGTTTTTCCATTAAAAAGTGGAAAGTGATTTTAGCTTAAATAGTTTGTTGTGTTAGAATTACTTTTTTAATTCAAGTATTGTTTTAGCTAGATCACCATCATTTTTTTCTAAAGCTTTTTTTGCCTCTTCTTCTGAAACTCCAGCTTGTTCTGCAACTGTTTTAATATCTTCTTCACTTATGCTAGAAACTTCTTCTATATCCCCAACAATTTGTATTGAATCTTGTCCCATCATATTAACTTTCATAACTTGAGGATTTCTTATAATTAAATCTTTATCTTCTTGTTTTATAATTACTTCTTTTGCCGGGATTTCTTCTTGTTTTACGCCAAGCCTTTTCATGGCTTTTTGCATTTGTTTTGGATTCATGCCAGGTATCATTTTAAAGAATGTAGAACAATTTCAAAAATTATAACTAAAATTATTATTACAACTACTATTGCAGGCCCAAACTCTATTTTAGATTTATAATCATCAAAATAACGTACTAATCCTCCCATTCCTGAGGGCATTCTTATTTTGTCTGCCATTTTATTTTTAAGAGAAATTGTTTATTTAAAAACCTTTTGGAAAATAAGGGTAGGCAAGTGTAAGCCACCTTTTGTTAGTCTTCCTTAATGGAAAAGACTTCCTGACATTCAACTAAGCGTCGCAAAGGACTTGCACAAGCAGGGACTCGCCGTTTCATCGTTCCCTTGCATCTATTCAGCTGGTTATCTCAGTTTTATTACTAAAACCTTCACAGCCACATGTTTAGCAATGTAAGGACGTGCCGTTTCTGAGCGGTTGCCTCCCATTTCTGGGACTCACATAAGTGTAAGCAGCCGATAATCTGTGGGTGGACTTTCCTCAGGATAAATCCCGAAAGTCAGGCACTTACCTACAATATTAAATTAGAAATTAGGTTTAAAAAGGTTTCTTTTTAAGGAAATCTTCAATCATTTCTCTAGTTCCTTCTTCTAAGGTTAAATTAAGAGATTCCTTGGGACTAATCCAAATAAATTCTTCAGCTTCTCTATTTATTTTAACTTCTCCATCTTTGGCTTTACAAATAAATTGTAGACCCACAAAGTGTAAGTTCTTTTTATGGAATTGTGAGGGATTAAGGAATTCTAGATATTTGAGAAATTTAATGTCTTCTATTTCTAATCCAGTTTCTTCTTTTACTTCTCTCTTAAGCGCATCTTCTAAGGTTTCCATGAACTTAACATGGCCACAGGGCATGATATATCTATTTTCCCACTTATGAGATTTTAATAGCAATAATTCTCTATCAGAATTGAATATAAACGCTCCAACTGTTAATCTGGGTTTTTCTTCCATACAAATTAAAAAAAGTTTAATTTTTATAAAGATTTATGTAAAAGGAATAGCATTTCCTAAAAAACTTTTAAAAAAATTTTTAGAATAACTTCTTAATAAAAATCCAGTAAAAGAAAATTTCAAAGCAAACTGAAATAATCTTAATTTATTGTCCTCAGGGACAGAAAGCGCCTGTAATTTAGAAGCACCCATTCTTTCTTTAAAAGTTGCATGCCCACTATTTGTTTTAATTATTCCCGTATGTAAATATTTTCCTTTACTTGTTGCATATTTAATCATTTGATCATAAAGAAAATAACCGGTTCTTAGATTTCTAAATTCTTTTAAGTCAGAAGCTTGGGAAAAATAAACACAATCTTCATTTTCAAAAGCTAATCCAAATGCTATTGTTTTCTCATCTTTTTTTACATAAAATATTTTTACAAAATCTAACCCCTTTAGATGTTCAAAATATTTTTTGGGGAATGTTAGAGTATTTAATTCAGTCATTCTTTTTATGTGAATTTTCATTAAATTATTTAAATCTCCTTTTTCTGTGAAAATTAAATTGTTTCTTTCTGCTCTACGAACATTTTTTTTAAAATTCTTATTATAATTTTGGTAAGCTTCTTCGTAATTTTTACAAGGAATAAAATGATAACTATAATCTCCTTCTCCTTTTTTTAATAAAGAAACTTTAATTCCTTTTTTATTTAATTCTTTTATTTCTTCTGTAGAATAAGTATGCCAACCAATTGTTTTTTTATTATAAACAGGAATTTTTTTGTTTTTCAATTGAATATAATTTATTTTAATAAAAGGTTCGAATACTTTTACAAAGTTTTCACTAAGATAAAAATTATTTTTAAATATTTCTTTCATAAAAAAACTAATTATTTCTTTGTTTAAAAGTTTTGTTAAAAAAATAATGAGCTATGCAATTAAGTAAATACCAAAAATCAAGCGTTTAGTAAACGCACGCTGAACATCTCGTTGCCTTGATGCTTACACGCCGTTCCTATTAAACTCGTCTTTTGCGAGAGCTTGTAGTGTCTATTTTCGAGGTAGGTTTCGAGCTTAGATGCTTTCAGCTCTTATCCTTTAACGCGTAGCTGCTCGGCCTACCTTATCAGATAACCGATTGACCAGAGGCGCTGAATCTCTGTTCCTCTCGTACTAAAAGATCCTTCCCCTCAGACACTGAACACTTCCACTAGATATCGAACAAACTGTCTCACAACGTTCTGAACCCAGCTCACGAGCCGCTTTAATGGGTGAACACCCCCACCCTTGGGCGCTTCTGCACGCCCAGGTTGCGACGAGCCGACATCGAAGTAGCAAACCGCGCCGTCGATTTGAGCTCTTAGGCGCGACCACTCAGTTATCCCCGAGATAGCTTTTCTGTCGTACTTAGCCCCCATCAAGGAGGACATAAGCGTTCGCTAGACCTGCATTTCTGCTCTGCGTTCCGTAGTGTTTAGAACACAGTCAGGCTGACTTTTGCTCTTGCACTCCACACCGGATTTCTGAACCGGTTGAGTCAACCTTTGGGCCCTGCTGATACCTTTTCAGCAGGGTGCCGCCCCAGCCAAACTACCCACCTATTGATGTCCTCTTTTAAAAGAGTGAGCAATGTAAGTTGTGAAGGATGGTGTCTCATCGTTGCCTACACTTGGTCTGGCGACCAAGCTTTAACAGCTCCCATCTACACTGCACAACAAAACCCACATCACAACAACAAGCTGTAGTAAAGTTCTACGGGGTCTTCGCTTCCCACTGGAAGTCACTGGCCTTTGCACCAGTATAGTGTGTTCAGGGGATTCCAACTAGGGACAGTAGAGACCTCGTTACACCATTCATGCACGTCGGCATTAAACCGACAAGGCATTACGCTACCTTAAGAGAATTATAGTTATTCCCGCCGTTTACTAGCTCTTAGCTCAGTTGAAACCGAGTTTCAAGTACTAGCACTGGGCAGATGTCACTTCCCATACACACCTTTTCAGGCTAGCGAGAAGTTACGTTTTTGTTAAACAGTCGGGCCTCTTTAGTCACTGCGCCCTGTATTTGCAATCATATGACAACAAACGCAGGGATCCCTTATACCGAAGACACGAGACTAATTTGCCGAATTCCCTTAGTTGGATTACTCCCACATACCTTAGGCTACTCACCTAGGGGCACCGGTGCCGGTTCTGGGTATGATTATTTAAGATTCATTTATATTTCTTTTTCACGGGCTCTAGGCATTAGTCAAACATATCTTAAGATATGCTATTCCTAAGTTTACTCAAGTTCTCATCGTGAAGATACTCCCTTGACTTATCTTAGTTAACATTCTAGATAAGGAATGTTGGCTTAGCCCAAAGCGTCAGAAATATAACTTATGTTGCCATATGTACTTAAATAGTAACGGAATCTTAACCGTTTTCCCTTTTGTTAATTTCCTATTAGGAATTAACTTAGGATCAACTTACTCTTAGCTAAACTATATTGCTAAGAAACCCTTGCCCTTTCGGTAGCACAGATTCTCACTGTGCGCAGATCTTACTACCACCAGGATTCTCATTCCTACATGATTCCTTTTTTTTCACAAAAAAAGTTTAGTTCATTCAGGACGCCTGCCTACCACAATCTTTGCAGATGTCTGTAGTATCGGTAACTAACTTAGCCCCGTCCATTTTTGGGGCACAACACCTTGACGAGTGAGCAATTACGCTTTCTTTAAAGGATGGCTGCTTCTAAGCCTACCTCCCCGCTGTCTGAGGTGTTTTACACCCTTCACCCTTTAACACTTAGTTAGTATTTTGGGACCTTAACTACAGTCTGGGTTGTTCCCCTCTTGCGAAACACGCTTACCGCGCACCGCTGTTTCCTAACTTCTATGATATTAAGATATTCTGAGTTGGACAGGAAACCGAGGATTTTACTCCCCTAAATCTCCAATCCGTAGCTCTACCTTCTTAATTATCTTTATTAAGACTGGACTGCGGCCCATTTCGGCAGGAACCAGCTATCACCAGGCTCGATTGGCTTTTCACCTCTAGCCACAGGTCAGAAGAACGCTTGCACACAGCACCTCTGCAGGCCTCCACAAGGTTTTATCCTTGCTTCACCTTGCCCACGGCTAGATCGCCTGGTTTCAGGTCGTACCCAAGTGACTAATGGCATTTTCATACCACGCTCCTTGTCACCTGCGAGCTATTGCTTTAGCTTAGAGTACTTTGTAAAATTACTCTTGCCACTTAAGTACACTCCCTGGTCCGTTATTCGAAACGTACGATGCAACTCCTAAGAGCAGCATCACACTATCACCATTAGGTTTTAGGTTCTTTTCACTCTCTGTTACGAGTTCTTTTCAACTTTCCCTCACGGTACTAGTACACTATCGGACTTGAAGAATATTTAGGGTTGGAAGTTGATGCCTCCCACCTTCAGACCCAATATCCAATGAGCCTTACTCTGGAGACTGCCACATCCTTTAATTTTATCTTACGGGACTATCACCCTCTAAGGTGTAACTTTCCAGAAAACTTTAGATCAATTAACTAGGATTAAAAGACAGTCCAAACACCACATGTCCCTTGCATTACTGCAGGGATTCGGTTTGCCCTTTGCCACGTTCACTCGCTGTTACTTGCGGCATCTCATTTGATTTCTTTTCCTGCAGGTACTAAGATGTTTCAATCCCCTGCGTTTTTAATCATTACTGATCTTCAAAAGAAAGGAAGTCCAATTCAGTAATTCTAGGTTCGTAGGTTGCGTGCACCTCGCCTAGACATATCGCAGCTTGCCACGACCTTCATCAATATTCAAGCCAAGTCTTCCACCTAATGGTTTAAGCTTAAGGTATTTACTTTTGCATAGCTTCATTGAATATGATTCTTAGCATTTAATGCATGAAGCTCTTCACTCCTCAAGTTTTGTTAAGGAGTTGCATTGAATTTTTGAGTGGACCCGTCGGGACTTTCGTTTTAAACCCAAAGAGTAGGCCCAAATTTCGAACCCGAAACCACCGCCTTGCAAAGGCGGTACTCTACCATTGAGCCACGGGCCCTTTTTTGTATGGACATCTAAGCGGATGAAAACAAATTAAAAATAAAAAAGGAGGTGATCCAGCCGCAGGTTCCCCTACGGCTACCTTGTGACGACTTAGCCCACCTTACTGAACTTAGATTTGAATTATCCAAAAAGATAATCCTCATCCAAGCCCTGCTCGGTTGGCTTGACGGGCAGTGTGTGCAAGGCTCAGGGACGTGTTCACCGGGTTGTAATGAAGCCCGATTACTAGGGATTCCATTGTCATGAGGACGAGTTACAGTCCTCAATCTAGACTTGGATTGGGTTTAGAGGTTTGGCTTCTCTTTTCAGAGTTGCATCCCATTGTCCCGACCATTGTTGCGCGCGTGTAGCCCAGGAGATTCGGGGCATACTGACCTATCGTTGCCCACACCTTCCTCTCCCTTTCGAGAGCAGTCCTTACATTGTGCCCATTCCTCATATGAGATGATGGCAAATGTAAGCATGGGTCTTGTTCGTTGCATGACTTAACATGACACTTCACAGCACGAACTGACGACGGCCATGCACCGCCTCTCGGCTTGTTAGGTAAGACCTTCAATCTGACCTTCATCCTGCCGTCGCTCCTGGTGAGATTTCCGGCGTAGAATCCAATTGAACCGCACGCCGCACCCCTTGTAGTGAGCCCCCGCCAATTCCTTTAAGTTTCAGTCTTGCGGCCGTACTTCCCAGGCGGCGAGCTTAACGTCTTCACTTAGGCGCTGCACATCCACTAAGAATGTGCACCACATAGCTCGCAGAGTTTACAGCTGAGACTACTCGGGTATCTAATCCGGATCGCTACCTCAGCTTTCGTTCCTCACTGTCGGATCCGTTCTAGCTAGAAGCCTTCGCCATAGGTGGTCTTTCAAGGATTATTGCATTTTACCGCTCCCCCCAAAATACCTCTAGCTCCTCCCGGTCCCTAGTTTAGCAGTGTTTCTTGCACGTTGTTTAGTTAAGCTAAACAATTTCACAAGAAATTTACTAAACCAGCTACGAACGCTTTAGGCCCAATAAACGTGATTGCCACTTGTGACGCCGGTGTTACCGCGGCGGCTGGCACCGGTCTTACCCATCACTTATTCGTTAAGCTACTTACACTTAACAAAAGCCTATACAATGTATAAGCACTTGGGATCCCCTTATCACACTTTCGTGCATTGTAAAGGATTCATGTCTGCTGCACCCCTTAGGGCTAGGGACAGTATCTCAGTTCCCTTCTCGGGGCTAAGACTCTCATCTCCCCTACTGATCCAAGGCTTGGTGAGCCTTTACCTCACCAACAACCTAATCAGCCGCCGACTCATCCTTGGGCGCGAGTTTCAGGAAAAGAGCATTCCAGCACCAATTCCTTATCAAGTATTAGAGACAGTTTCCCATCCTTATCCTTGACCCAAGGGCAGATTATCGACGTGTTACTGAGCCTTTTGCCGGTAACCGAAGTTCCCTGACTTGCATGACTAAGTTGAATCCCAATAGCAGCAACCTCCCGCAGGATCAACGGGAATTAATTGGCCGACTTTTATTGGCTTGTTTTCACCACATTGCTTTGTCCATACATCATACTTAATTATTAATTAAGCACTCATTGAATAACTCTTTTGGAATTATCCTAATAAAATCTCAAAAAAGAGAACAATGAAATTAGAAGATAGAATTTATCTTCCTCACAACTTTCAAAATGTGTAAAGAACTTATTTATAAAGGTTTTGGTGAAAAAAATGTAGGTAAACTAAGATTATTTAGATGTTTTTCTTTTTCTTTTTTCTTTTTTCATTCTTTTACGTTGCCACTTCCAACGCATTTGTCCTTTTTTCTTCCAACGTCTTGAACTTCTTTTCATTGTGTTTTTGATTAAGTGTTGGTTTTATAAATGTTTCTATATTCCTTTTTTAATATGAATTTACCAGAATATGTTGTAAGAAATGAGGATGATTTTTTACATCTTGTACAAAGAATAGTAAGAAACAAACTATTAGAGAAACGAGTTAGACTAACTCAAAGTCCGGACCTACATGATTATGTTAAAAGAGCAATGTATATTCATGGAGAAGGTGTTGAAGAAATAGATTTTTACAAAGGAGGAGACTATGCATGTATTTTTGGTTTAGTATTAGCTGCCAAGGAAGTTCTAATTTTTTTAGGTGATGAGGATGCTTTTTACTTAACTTATGCATTACATCATAATTTTGTTGAGCAATATAAAAACGTTGCAGACAGATTCAGAAATAGAGTAAAAACAGGATGATTGTTCTATAAATGTTTCTATTAAACAAACTTTAAAACTTGACTTAATGGTTTCTTTTTTCTTTTTAATGGTTTTTCATCTGGATAACCAATAAGAATTCCTGTAATTAGTTCTTTATTTTTTATTTTTAGTAATTTATTTATTTCTTTTTTCAATTACTTTTAAAAGTTCCATTTAGTTTGCTCTTTCAGCTACTTTCCCTATCCAAATTGTTATTATAACTGCAATTATTGTTACAACAATTGCGTAGCTTAACATTGCAGGCATAGAACTTTGGTCCCCGAATATATTTTTGAATGCTTGTTGTATTGCTGTGTTCCATGCAAGTGCAGCTACTAATCCAAAAGCAGCAGTTAAAAGAGCAGCTATTTTTTCAATAATTTGCTTTTTCATGATTTAATTTTTATTTTAATATATATTTAAGCTTTTCTAGAAAAAATATTTTTAGTTATATTTAATATCCATCTCCAATGTAATATTAAATGTATGATCATTAAAATAATTAAAAATAATCCTATCCAATTATGCCAAAATTTTATAATATGTTGCCCCCTGTGTTCAAAGAAGAACAAAATAATTCCAGTGTAAGCTACAATAATTAAAGCGATAAAAGAAATAAAATCTACTATGTAATTTATTTTTTGGTTTGTTATTTTAATCACCTTTATTTTTAAATGCTCCCACCGGGATTTGAACCCGGGTCTCAGCCTCGAAAGGGCTGCATCCTTGACCGGACTAGACTATGGGAGCCTAGAATTTTAAGCTAGATAAAGCATTTATAAGGTTTTTGATTAGAACTTTTTCTTTTTACCTAACCAAATATTGGTTGGATGATCAAAGTCTTCTATTCTTTTTTCAGCATCTACTGAAATTCTATAAAAATTAAAGAAAACTTTTTTTAACCATTCAATCCATTCTGGATCATAAATATAATAAAGTAAAAATTTTGTTTCATCTAATTCATCCTTTTCATAATTACTTGGATAAAATGTTTCTTTGAATACTGCAACTTTATTGTCTATTATTGTAGTTCTTAATGGTTGAAGAGAATGTCTTATTTCAATCATTTTTTTACCTATTCTGTTATTTATTCCTAAAACGTTTTTTATATTTTGCAAACCAGGTAGTTCAACTCTTGTGAGTATTTTAGACCTAACATTATTTTTACTTAAATCTTCAATTATTTTTCGGATTTTTATATCATGAGATTCAAAATTACTAAAAGTTAAATTTCCAGAGAAAAATAAAATTTGAGATGTTGCAGATTTTAATAAATTTGTGAAATCTTCAAAGTTTTTTTTGGAAGTGTATTCTTTTTCATTCATTATTTTTAATGCTTTATTCTTTTTTTCTACAAATTGATAAATCTCAGAAGGAGAAAAATCTGTTTTTCTTTTACTTGATTCGATTTTTCTAAATAATTTTTCTTGAAGTTCAGAAGAGTGTATGTTTTCTATATTATTCCAAAAAACAATTTTTAATGCTCCTCTTGTTCCCTCTCTAAATGTTCTTACTGAAATTGTTCCTTGTTCTTCTGATATTTTTTTGATGTATGAATTAGCAGTTCTCCAATTTTTATTTATTAAAAGACCTATTTCTTGTATTGTTCTAGGTTTTTGATACACAAAATCATTTATTTTTTTAGATAATTTTGAGTCTAACATATTTTTTAATTAATATTAGGTTTTATTTAAAGATTTATATAAAATACAACACCATTACATTTTTTTTGTAAGAAATAATAAAATAAAATACAACACTTATAATTATTAAAAATAAAAAAGGAGGTAAAATGAAAAATAATATTTTGTTAAATCTTATGCAAGATTATACAAACATAAAATTTAAAGAATTAATAAAAACAGAGATTCTAAGGCTTTCTAAGATTTATGGAAATACTCTTGTAAGAAGTGAAATTTATAAATTTTTTAAGAATCCACCATTTATTTTGACTAAAGATAATAAAGTAATATTTTTATAAGTGTAGATAACATTTAAAAAGACAACTTAATTATTTTTTACTATGGCAAAATGTGCATTATGCGGAAAATTAATTGAGAAAACTTTTCTTGGAAAGATTAAAGGAACTTATTACAGAAAAAAACCAATTTGTTCTGAATGTCAAAAAACTAAATTAAAAGAAAAAGTTGAATTACCAAAATAAGCCCCGGTGGCTTAGTTAGTTATAGCAGCAGTTTCGTAAACTGCAGGTCGGGGGTGCAAATCCCTCTCGGGGCTTTATTAGACATACGTTTTTATAGTTTCTTTAGTTTTTATATTTAATAAAAAAATAATTGATTGTTTTTATATAGAAAATAAAAACTTTTATAAGTAAATCAAAATCTATTTTTTTTGATGTCGGGGTGCCGGAGTCTGGAAAACGGGCAGGACTTAAGATCCTGTGGCTTAGTGCCTACGAGGGTTCAAATCCCTTCCCCGACATTCTTTTTGCCTCAGTGGCTTAGTTGGTAGAGCACTGCATTGGTAATGCAGAGGTCGGGGGTTCAAATCCCCTCTGAGGCTTTCAAAACATTTAAAAAAGAATGTTTTCTTTTATTTTGTATGGAAATCAAGACAGAATATGAAAGATTAAAGAAAAAGTATAATTTGCCTAATTTTGGTAAATTAAATGAAGAGTTTGAGATTTATTCTATTGAAAAGAAAGATTGTTTATTAAGAAATATTAGAAGAAGAATAATTGAAAAATTAGGTTTTTTTACTAGAATTTTAGATAACGTTCTTTATCCTAATTCTGGTTCTTTAGTTAGTATACATGAAAGCAAATTTTTTTCTGATGAAGAAAAACTTAGATTGAGTGATTTATATAAAGAATTAATGATTTATGAAAGAGAATCTTTGGCTTTAGATGTTTCTCCTGATGAAAAGGAAGATGCTTTGGTTATAAAAAAGATTTTTAAAGATTGGAATAGATTAAAAAAAGAGGTTGAGAATGTTGTTAATAAAATGGAAAAAAGTTGGAAAACTAAAGATGAAGATTTAAAAAACAACATTTATTTTGGTTAAATGAAAGTTATTTTACTTACCGGAGTTCCTGCATCTGGTAAAACTGTTTTATTGAAAAAGATTTCTGGATTTAAAAAAATAAATTTTGGAGATGTTATGGTTGAAGAAGCTAGAAAATTAGGTATTAAAGTTAAAAGAGATAAATTAAGAAAAGATATTGAAATTGGACAATATGAAATTTTACAAGAGAAAGCTGCTTTAGTAATTTCTAAAATATGTAAAAAAGAGAATGTTGTTATTAATACCCATTTAAGTATTAGGCATTTGGAGGGAATTATTGAGGGAATTCCAGAAAATATCGCTAAACTTTTTAATATAAAGTTAATTATTATTGTTGAATCTGACCCAAGAGATATTATAAAAAGAAGGAAAAATTCTAAGATAAGGAGAAGAGATGAAGAAACTTTTGATGAAATCATGGAGCAGCAAGAAATAAATAAAAAATATGCAAAAAAACTTTCTAAAAAATTTGGTTGCTCTGTTAAACTAATTTTTAATAAAGAAATTAAAAAAGCCCAACAAGAACTTATAGAAATAATAAAAATGGTATAATGAAAAAGTATTTATATATGTAATTGTATTTTTTCTTTATGAATAAAAAGGGGCAATTTTACATAATTATAGTTTTGGTTATTTGTATGGCTCTTTATGGTGTAACAAGAGAAGAAAATACTATTAAAGAAGCAACTTTATTTGAAGATTTTTCTCAATTATCTGCTAACTACATTGAAGAGACTCCTAAAGTAATTAATTATGTTATTAAAGAGAATGGAGATGTTTACACTGAATTGGGTGAGTTTACAGAAGAATTTTTAGATTATGCAAAAAAAAGAAATTCTAATGTTGGAATATTTTATGTTTATAATGATGGAAGCGGGAATGTTGAGTTAAGAAATTATATGTCTGAAACCGGATATACTGATTTAGGTACAATATCTGGTTTTGATGAGGAGATTATACAATCAGTAACTGTTGAGATTGGAGGAAAAGATTTTTATCATCAGGTTCCTGTGGGTATTAATGAATTTGGAGAAGGTTGGTATACTTCTTCTGGACAAACAAATAATTTTGATTTAACTCTTGGGGGTATTGTTCATAATTTTGATTTAACTGATCCAAATATCCCGGAATTTATAGTCATTTTAAAATCTGAACTTGAACCTGAAGGAGTTTCAACTTATATTGCAGGAAGTTCTGAAGAAGAATTTGAGCCAGAGTTTAGTCCTAATATTGATGAATCATTAAATGAATATGTTACTGAGGTGAGAACAAATGAATAAAAAAGGAGTTAGCCCTTTAATGGCTTGGATTTTAATAATTGCTTTTGCTCTTGCATTAGGTGCTTTTATTATGAACTGGGCAACTAATCAAGTTGGTAAATTTGACCCTAGCCAAAATGCTGAGCTTTATTGTCCTGATGTTGATTTTTCTATTACTAATTTTTGCGTTAAATCTGATTATTCAAATGTTAATTTTGATTTGAAAAATACTGGCAGATATACTATTAGAAAATTAACTATTGCTAGAGATACTTTTAATACTGAGCTTGGTTCATGTTATTATTTAGGTACTCCGGTAGATCCGGGTACAGAAGAACAATTTATTTTAAATTTGGGGGGTGTTTTAGTAGGAGATAATAAAGTGGAAGATTGTGATCATCTTGAGATTGGTACAGAAGAAAATGATCTTCCTGAAATTATTGAAATATTGCCTTGGATAGATGTTGATAATCAGTCTATTGCATGTACTGATAGAAAAAAGAAAATAAATTCAGAATTTTTTGAAAAAACATGTAGTTCATAGGAGGTGAAAATGATAAAATTACCAGCGTTGATGGTACAAGACAAACGAGGAATACACTACAATAAGAAAGGAATTAGTCCTTTAATTGCTACAATTTTATTAGTTGCATTTGTTATAGTTATAGCAATATTAATTTGGTTTTGGTGGAACAATGTTATAAGAGAACAAGCACAGAAAATTGGACAAGAATCAACAGGTCAATGGATTTGTGCTAATGATGTTGAAGCAGAAATTTCTAATCCTAGTTGTGCTGATGTAACTGGTGAAGATGGTAATTATACAATAAGATTTGAAGCTGATAATTATGGGTCTTATGGTATTGATTATTTTAAAGCAAGATTTGATGGAAATGATGGTAGCATGGTAGTTAATACTGTAAAAGGATTAGCACAGGGACAAATCTCAAGTTTTGATGTTAAAGTAGATACTAAAGAAACAGGAGATTTAAAAACATTAGAAATTATTCCAGTTATAAAAGTTAATAATATTGATTCATTTTGTAATGAAAAATCAGTTAATGTCGTTTTAACTGGAATGTGTTGACCAAAAGCTTTAAATAACTAAAAAATTGAATTTAATTTAATTTAAATAATAAAAAAGGAGGTGTAAGAAAAGTGAGAAGTAAAAAGGGTATCTCTCCATTAATTGCTACAGTTTTACTTATAGGTTTTACAATAGTTTTAGCTGCTTTAGTAATGAGATGGGGAACACAGCTTTTTGAAGGTACAGCAGAAACTCAAGAGTGTTTGTCTTTGGCAAGAATTGATTGTACTGGATTAGAATTTTCATTGAGTGCAACAACTTGGGAAGGAGATGGTTCTGATGGTGAAGCAGCTCCTAATTCGCCTTGTATTAATTTAACTGTAAGAAATAATGGAGCTAAAGCTATTGATCGTTTTATTTTTGTAGGCACAGATGAAAATGGAGCAACAACAAATTATTATAAAAATAGCGAAAAGATTCTTTTTAGTGTAACAGACAATACTAATCCCGTAGGAGCTTTTGATAGTGAAACTTTTGGATTTGAATTTTATAATGGTACACAAATTAATGAAACTGTTGCTATAGAAGCTATTCCAGTAATTACTCACACAACAGGAGATGGAGAATCTTGTAGTATTGAATGTACTGAAAAGTCAGGAACATACTTTGATTTTGATTGGGTAGTATAAACATATTTTTTATTTTTTTAATTTTTGGAAATAACATTTGAATAAAATGAGAAATGGACAGATATGGATATCAGCGGTTTTGTATTTAGCTTTAGGTATTATTATCTTAACAATAGTTCTTGCAGCAGGAATGCCTGTTATTAAAAACATGAAAGATAAATATACTTTAACACAAACAAAAGAAATTATGGTTACTCTAGATGATAATATCAGAACTGTTTATAGTGAAGGCCCTGGTTCACAAAGACCAGTTAAAATAGAAATTGGGAAAGGAGATTTTTTAATAGATGATGAAGAGGACTTAATTAATTGGAGTTTTATTTCTTCGCTTCAAATTTCTGAATTAAATAAAGAAATTAAAGAAGATAATCTAATTATATTCACTAGCTCAACAGGTATTGAAGATCAGTATAAAACTGATTTGAGATTAGATTATTCTGGTATTTTAGATTTACAATATGAGGCTACTACGGCCACTTTATCTGGTACTCATAGATTGTTAATTACAAATACGGGAGGGGATCCGTCACCCATAATTAAGATTTCGGAATTATAAAAATGGAATTATTTAAGAAAAAACCAAAATTAGAAGTCCCTGAAAGGGAAGAAGAGCCAGTTTTTAAAGTTGATTTAGAACCAAAAATACCAAATTTTCCAGATGTTTTAAGAGAACAAGTAAATATTAAGTATCCTTTAATTTCACCTTATGCTTATGCTCATATTTTTTGGGATGAAAGAAATAAAGAATTAGTTTATTATGTTCAAGAACCCAAATTAACAGATCAAGAAAAGAAAATTTTGAATCTATTAGAGGAGGGTATTAAAGAATTAATTAATATAAGTTATCTAGCAGTTAAAAAAGGAGAGACTGTAGTTGTTTATTTGGAAAAGAACTTAAGAGTTTTATTAACTGAATTAAGGATAGATTTGACTAAAGAATCTTATTTGAAGATAATGTATTATATTTATAGAGACTTTGTTGGTTTAAATAAAGTTGAGCCTTTGTTAGATGATTATTTTATTGAAGATATAGAATGTAATGGCGTGAATTTACCTATTTATGTAGTCCATAGAAAATATAGAAATATGAGAACTAATGTTACATTTAAAAAAACAAAAGAATTGGCTAGTTTTGTTGAAAAATTAGCACAAAAATGTGGACATTATATTTCTTATGCTAATCCTTTATTAGATGGGGCTTTACCAGATGGTTCTAGAGTAAATGCAACTTTTACAGAAGATATTTCTTCTAGAGGACCAACATTTACAATCAGGAAATTCACTAAGAGACCTTGGACACCAACACAATTAATGTATTTAAGGACAATTAGTCCAGAAATTTTAGCTTATTTATGGTTATTAATTGAATATGAAAGAAATGTTATGATTGTTGGAGGAACAGGTTCTGGTAAAACTACTTTATTAAATGGTTTAACTTTTTTTATTCCTCCTCAAGCAAGAGTTGTTTCTATTGAAGATACGAGAGAATTAAATATAGAGCACAGTAATTGGTTACCTAGTGTTGCAAGGGAGGGTGTTGGTTTAGCTAATTTAGTTGGACAAAAATACGGAGAGGTTAGTTTGTTTAGTTTATTGAAAGAAAGTTTTAGACAGAATCCTGATTACGTTATTGTTGGAGAAGTTAGGGGTAAGGAAGCTTATGTTTTATTTCAGGGAATGAGTTCAGGTCATCCTAGTTTAGGAACAATGCATGCAAATTCTGTTGATACAATGATTAAAAGATTAGAAACTCCCCCTATTAGTTTATCTGCTTCTTTAGTTGAAACTTTGGATGTTGTTGTAGTTATGACTCAAAGTAAGATTTCTGGTAAACCTGTTAGGAGAGTTAGAGAAGTTGTTGAAATAATAGATGTTGAAGATAAAAGACATTCTGCTACAATTAACAGGCCCTTTATTTGGGACCCGAAAAGAGATACTTTTGTTTTTAATTCAGATAGTCATGTATTTAAAAAATTAGTTATGCATCATGGTATTAATGAGCAAGAATTATTAAATGAGTATAATAAAAGAGCTAGATTATTAGTTAAACTTTATAAAAATCAAGTTTTTGATTTTCATGAAGTTCAAAAAGTTATAAATGAATATTATAAAGATCCAGAGACTGTTCTTTCTAGGTTTGGGGTGACCTAAAATGACTGTCCAAATGATTAATCAAAATGCACAGAGTTTATTAGAGATTTCTCAGAATTATGATTCTCTTGTTAAAGAAAAACAAAAAATAGCTATGTTAATGAATAATTATAAAATAACTGGGAAGAAGAATAAATTAAAACAAGCCGATAAGGAATTACAAAAAATAAATAAAAAGATGGATGAAATTAAGTATTATGTTATTAAGTTATTAGTTAATATGCAGAAACTTATTGAGGAGGAAAAGAAAAAAGATGCCTAGTGTTCAACAGATTTCTGAAAAAATTCTTGAGTTAGCTAATGAATTAGTAGTTTATGATAATGCTGGGGAGAAGTTCAATAAAACTTTAAGACAATTACAAATTGATTATGCAGAGAAAAAAATTTCTAGAATTCAATATAGAAGTAGTTTACAAAGATTATTAAAAGGTAAAAAAGAAGAAGAGGTAAAAGATTATTATAAAAGAAGAAGTTCTTCTTTGTTAAATGATATGGGTATCTATGTGGCCCAAATATTTGATATAGTTCAACCTATTAAGCCAAGTGAGATTCCTATAAGAACTTCTAAAAAACAACCGGAATTTTTGAAAATTTTAAAAACTTTAGAAAAACCTAAGATAATTAGTAAAGAATTTAAAGATAAATCTAAAAAAGAGTTGAGTGTTGGAGCTTATTATAGATTAAGTAAATCAGAGAGATTGAAATATCTTTCTGATTTGAAAGTTTCTGAGAGAGATTTTGATAAATTTATGCGATTTATTAAAAAATTTAGAGATGAAGGTCTTCCAGAAGAAAAAGAATATTCTGTTTATAAATCTAGTAAATATGCACAGATAGCAAATACTTATGTTGAAAAATTAACTATAAAACTTAATAATAAATATCCAGAATTTTTTGAGCCTGTTTGTGAAGCTTTGAAACCAGCGAATATTAAATTATTATCTAAAACTTATATCAGTATTATGATTTTTTCTACAATAATTTCTTTGCCAATTTTTATTGGTTTATCTTATTTTCTTTTTTTAAATATTTTTAAAGCAATATTTTTAGGTTTTTTAGGTATGATAGCTACATTTGCCGTTTTGTATATGTATCCTGGGAGTGTAGCTAAAACTAGAGCAAAGAAAATGAAAAATGAATTAGTTTTTGCTGTACCTCATATGTCTTCTGTTGCTGGATCAGGAGCTCCGCCCTTGCAAGTTTTTAAGTTATTAGTTGATTCTAAGGAATATAAAGAAATTGGTGAAGAATTAAAACATATTTTAAATTATGTTAATTTATTTGGTTATAATCTCTCTACTGCTATTAAAGTTGTTGCAAAGGATACACCTTCTAAAGAACTTAAGGAATTATTAAATGGTGTTGTTTCTATTGTTGAAACTGGAGGAGATTTGAAAAAATATCTTTCTGATAAGGCTGATGATGCAATCAGGCAATATAGAATTGATCAATCTAAATATTTAGCACAAATATCTACTTATTCAGATGTTTATACGGGTATTTTAATTGCTGCACCTTTATTATTTATTGTTACTTTAGCTATTTTGGAAAGAGTTTCTCCACAAATAGGAGGATTTACTGTTGGCACATTAGCTTCGATGGGGACGTTTATTGTTTTACCTGTTTTAAATATTATATTCATCTTATTCCTTGAGATGACTAAATCAGAAATATGAGAATTAGACTAGAACCAAGACACCAAATTGGAATTGTTGTAGGTATAATTATTTTAATACTTGATTTTTTATTTTTGTTTAGGGTTGGAAGTAGATGGTTTAAACCTTTATTAGCGGTGGGTATAGTAATTGGTATATTTCAATTTTGGTTAGATGCGTTAAATCAAACTAAGATAGAAAGAGAGAAAGAAGAGAAATTTTTAGAGTTTGTTAGGTCCTTATCTGATAGTGTTAAGTCTGGAATTCCTATTCCTAAGGCAATAATTGAAGTTAGTGATGCTGATTATGGGGCTTTAAGTAAACATGTTAAAAAATTAGCTAATCAGATTTCTTGGGGAATTCCTATGAAACAAGCTTTGAATAATTTTTCTAAGGAAACTGAAAATAGTTTGATTAAGAAATCGATATCTATTGTTATTGAAGCTGAAAGAAGTGGAGGGAATATAACTGATGTTTTAGAAGCTATTACTGCTTCGGTTTTGCAAATTAAAAAGATTAAGGAAGATAGAAGGGCTAATACTTTTTCACAAATGGTGCAAGGTTATTTTGTGTTTTTTATATTTGTTGGTATTATGGTTGTCTTACAAGTATTTTTATTACCCCAATTAGGAGATATAAGTGGAGCTATTTTAACTGGTGTTGGAGGAGGTGTTACTGCTTTAGCTGGAACCCAAACTGGGGCTAGTTCATTTTTAGATTTTAATACTGTTTTTACTTTTTTGATAGTTATACAAGGATTTTTTGCTGGTTTATTAATTGGTAAATTTTCAGAAGATTCATTAAAATCGGGTTTAAAACATTCATTAATATTAATGGTTGTTGGTTATTTAATATTTACAACTTTTGTTGGGTTTTAAAATGAAGAAAGGTTTAACTTATATTGATTGGTCAATAAGTATTGGTTTGTTTATAATTTATTTACTTATATTATTTATTACTTTTAGGCCAGGGGCTGTTGATGATTATAGTTCAGATCATTTAACTTCAATGGTTGAAAAAAATTTAAGAGAAGATACTTATCAAACAATGGTTAGAGTTCCAATTTATGTTGATGTGGGTGCTGTTGGTGCTGGATCAAATAAAGTTGATATTGTAGATTTTTCTACTACTTGGGATAAATATAAAACTTTTATGTTAGATGAGTATGGTAAGGAAGTTGTTTATGATTTGGATGGTAGTTTAAAAATTGAATATGTTTTTTCTAGTGGAGTAAACACTTTTTGGTTTTATTATTTTGATAATGATTTTTTAAAAGAAAGTGAAGTTGTTTGTCCGTGTAAAACTAAATCAGATGGAATTAGTTATGCTTTTGGTGTTCAAGAAGAAATAAAAGGTTTTTATGAAAAGAATCTTACAGATATTGGCGTAGATGATCTTGATTTAAAAGATGTTTGGAGTTACCCAGATTCAAGAGATTTTAATATTACTTTTTTTGAAGGTTTAGATTTTAATAAAAAAATATGGGGTTATAGTACCGCTTTAGATCCTTCTACTGAAGAAGCAACAAATGTTTATGCTTTGCAGTGGAGTGATTGGTTTTTAGATGTTGATCCTAGTGATGGGATTTCTAGGAATTCAACAACTGTTGTGGTGAAAGTATGGTAAATAAAAAAGGTTATATGAAAATATTAGAAGCTGTAATTGCAATAGTTATTTTATTATTATTTATTACAGTTTTAGCTATTCAGAATAGAGAATCTGAGCCAAAAACTCCTCAAGATATTTCTTTGTTGCAAGACACAACTGTGAATGGGATTAAAAATGATGACAGTTTAAGAACTTGTGCTTTAAATGGTGATAAATTTTGTATTGAAAATTATATTGATGGAATTATCCCTTCTGGATATGGTTATGAACTTTATCTTTGTACTGATTTAGATGCTTGTCCTGAGGTTAGTGGACTTCCTGATGATAAATCAGTTTATGCTGAGACTTTTTTGATTGCTTCTTCTGATGAAGTTAAGAGTTTAGTAGGCTTTTATTTATGGAGAGAATTGTAGAAATTTAATCTAGATTTATTATTCATAAGGCCTTTATATACTATTGTTCATGCTATATGTAAGGAAAACACCTCCTTTACCTTTCTTTTTTTCTTTTTATTTTCTTAAAACAGAAGAATTAGTTAATATACAATAAGCTTTTTTGTTGTAACCAATGTTTTTGTTTTTGCATTTTTCTTTTAACTAAGATCATATAATCATTATTTCCCATAATTGTTGTTTCTCCTTTTGGAATATATTTTTTCCAGGAAACTTTATTTATCACTTCTTTTAGCTTTTTTTGAATCATAAGGGGTTTTTAGCTAAATATTTATAAATAACATATGAAATGACAGTTTAGAAATAAAATCGATATTCTAGTTGCATAATCTTTATAAAATAACTTGTTATCTCTCCGAAATAGGAAAAAGATGGTAGACTTTTTATGTGGTCCTAATTGGTTTTATGGTATTGACATAATAATTGAAGTTATTTCTTTAATTGTAGCTGGTTTGATTGCTTTTTTTAGTTATAAGGCTTTTAAAATAACAAAAGAAAGGAAATATTTTTTCTTTGCTTTAGCTTTTTTCTTGATTGCTATTTCTTTTGTGAGTAAAATGTATGGTTTAATAATAGCTTGTACTGGTTTAGCTAAAGCTAGTTTTGGTTACTTTACTGCTGTAACACAAAAAATGACACTTATACAATTTATTTATTCTATGGGTTATTTTTTGCAGAGATTTATATTTTTAGTTGGATTATTAGCTTTAACTTCTTTGTGTTTAAAGATAAGAAATAGAAAAACTATATTTATGTTAGTGTTTTTTGTGTTTATTGCCACATGGTTTAGTAATCAAAGTTATTTGATATTTCATATAATTGCAGCTTTCTTGTTAATTTATATTTCTCTTTATTTTTATGTTAATTATTTAAGAAAAAGAACATTTAATGCTAGATTGGTTCCAATGTCTTTCTTTTTATTATTGATTAGCCAGTTGATATTTATTTTTGTTATAAGAGATTTGAATTTATATGTAGTTGGTAATATTTTCCAATTAGCTGGTTTTGTTGTGTTGTTGTTTACTTATATTTTGGTGTTAAAAAAATGAGTACAAAAAGAGATAGGCTAGAAATCATAAATGATATTCTGGTCTCAATTCAAGGTAAGGGGGGTAAAATTAAACCTACGCATCTACTTTATAAGTCTAATTTATCTTATGTTAAAATGAAAGAATATTTAGATGAGTTAATGAAAAATGATATGGTTGTCCAGGAAGAAGAAGGAAAGAATAAGTTTTATTTGATAACTGATAAAGGTCATCAGTTTGTTGCTGAGTTTAGAAAGATTAGGAACTTTAGTGAGAGTTTTGGTCTTTAGTTAATTTTATATAGTTTTGGTTATTGTCTTTTTTTTACAATGGATTGCGAAAAGATTTATAGATTAGCTCAAATAATTGCTGAATCTGGTTTACAAGGCGAAGAAGAAGCGAGAAAAGAGTTAGCAGGTTGTCTTCCAAGAGGAATGTCTTTTACAGATTTAATTGCTTATCATAGATACATACAAGAACGTACACAAGAACATAGAAAAGAAGAATTATTAAGAGTAAGAGATGAAGTTGAACGAGCTTTGGAATGGGGAATGCCTGGACAAGCACACCTTACAGGGGTAGCAGAAGAAGTTGTTGCTGAAGCTTTTGATAAACTAGGAATTAAAGAATCTTAAAATTTTTCAAAATCTTTATAAACTTCTTTCTTAATTGTTTTTCTTATGGATATTAAGACAAAAAAAGTAAAAGATTATGTTTGGGAAATTCCTAAAAAAGGAGATATGTTAGTTCCTGGTAGAATTTATGCTGATAAACAAATTATGAATCATTTAATAAAAGATGTTAAAGAAGGAAAACAATGGAATGCTTTAAAGCAAGTTCAAAATGTTGCTTGCTTGCCTGGAATTCAGAAAGCTTCTTTAGCAATGAGCGATGTCCATCCTGGTTATGGTTTTCCAATTGGGGGTGTTGGTGCTTTTGATCTTAAGGAAGGAGTTATTGCAGTTGGGGGAGTTGGTTTTGATATTAATTGTGGGGTTAGAGATATTTTAGTTCCTTTAACTAAAAAAGATATCTTAAAAAAACAAAAAGAACTTGCTGAGCAATTATTTAAAGATATTCCTGCTGGTTTAGGTGTTAAAGGAGATATTAAATTAAATATTGATGAAATTGATGAAGTTTTAGTTCATGGTGCTGAATTTGTTATTGAAAGAGGTTATGGTTTTAAACAAGATTTAGAGTTTATTGAGGAAAATGGAAGAATAAAAGGCGCTAAACCTGAAAATGTTTCTGATACTGCGAAAAAAAGACAGTTTAAACAAGTTGGAACATTAGGAAGTGGAAATCATTATTTAGAAGTACAATATGTTGATGAAATTTATGATGAAGAAGCTGCAAAAGTTTTTGGTTTGGAAAAAGGTGGAATTTTAATTTCTATTCATTGTGGTTCAAGGGCCTTAGGTCATCAAATCGGAACTGATTACTTGAAAGAACTTGATAAAGCTGCAAAAAAATATAAGATTCCTATTCGTGAAAGAGAATTAGTTGCTGCCCCTTTTGAAAGTGAAGAAGGGCAGAAATACTTTAGTGCTGTTAATGCAGGTATTAATTGTGCTTTTGCAAATAGACAAGCTTTGACTCAATTAACTAGGAAAACTTTGAATAAAGTTTTTGGTTTGGATGAAAAGGATATTAAAGTTTTTTATGATATTGGACATAATACTGCTAAAGTTGAGAAACATGATAAGAATTTGCTTGTTTTGAGAAAAGGAAGTACTCGTGCTTTTGGCCCTGGCCG
>Ga0272442_10000235_pt1 | contig 92821 bp, 76 predicted proteins | sample SSMForm2O_FD_200262 | JGI IMG/M metagenome (GOLD analysis project Ga0272442, IMG submission 200262) | Marine sediment archaeal communities from Little Sippewissett salt marsh, Falmouth, MA, United States - SSM-Form-2O | ecosystem: Environmental > Aquatic > Marine > Wetlands > Sediment ...
CCACCGCTTATGAATATCTGGAAAAGCGTTTCAATCTGGTAGCGCGGCTGATCGGCAGTGCAATGTTTATAGCCCTGCAGCTAGGTCGAATCGGCATTGTGTTATTTCTGCCCTCTATTGCCCTGTCTGTGGTAACCGGTATTGATGTCGAACTATGCATCATTATTATGGGGGTTTTAAGCATAGCCTATACCGTGATGGGTGGTATCGAAGCGGTTATCTGGACGGATGTGATACAAGTTATTGTCCTGCTGGGGGGAGCTCTTTTGTGTCTGGTTCTGATTATCTTTAATATAGAAGGGGGTATAAACGGGTTGGCGGAGATGGCTCAAAACCATCATAAATTACATACCTTTGACTTTCATTTTGATTTTACCACCCCGACATTCTGGGTCATATTATTGGGAGGATTGGGGGCCAATCTAATCACGTATGGCACTGATCAAACCGTTATCCAACGATACCTGACCACCAAAGATGAAAAAGATGCGGCCCGGGGGATATGGACCAATGCTATATTATGTATTCCGGCAACGTTTTTATGCTTCGGGATAGGCACGGCTTTGTTTGTATTTTACAAGATGTATCCCGGAAGATTGAATCCCACGCTGGATAATCCCGATGCCATTTTCCCGTGGTATATTGTCACGCAACTACCACAACCGGCGGGAGGATTGTTGATTGCCGCGACTTTCGCAGCTGCCATGTCCAGCCTGGACAGTAGCATGAACTCCATAGCTACCGCCCTTACAACGGACTTTTATCGGCGTTTTCGGGCCAAGGCCCCCGAGCAGGAATATTTAAAGTTGGCGCGATGGATTACTGTCATAGTAGGAGCGGCCGGGATGAGCTTCGCTTTGGTTATAGTTAATTGGCCCATCAAGTCTTTGTGGGATCAGCTGCAGATTTTCATCGGCCTGTTTGCGGGTGGACTGGGAGGATTGTTTTTACTGGGTATCTTTAGCTGCCGCGCTCATGGTCGTGGTGCTGTATTGGGGCTGATTGCCGGAGGCATAGTACAATATGTAGTAAAGGAATATACCCCCATTTCTTTTCTGCTCTATACCTTTACCGGCATTGTAACATGCATGATAGTTGGTTATGTAACAAGTATTATCCTGCCGGCGAAAGGGCAAACAAAAAAGGCATTGACAATTTATGCCCTTTATGCGCAGGACAAATTTGACTAATAAGGTGTTTGTCCCGCTGATATGTTATCTGATCAAATGTTTATTGATCCTGTCGTAGATGATTTTTGAGAAGTCTTTATCGCCGAAAGTGCCCACCCGAACGGATAGTTTGACCAGACGTCCCTTCTCGACTCGTTCCATCTTGATAGTTACCTTTTTATCCTCGGCGCCCCGTCCGTGGACGACCGCCGAAAGCAGGTCCTTATCTGTACCGACGATGGATATCTCAAGATCTTCCAGGGCCTTTTTCGAAGCCGCATAGACGACATCAAGGTCCTCTTCCAAAATGACTTCCAGGTCGCCCTTGACATAGGCCGCTGTGCCCACTGCGGCGGCGGCACCGCCGGCGACCGCAGCAACTATACATCCGGACATAGCGACCGCTAAGGTTATTAATAATAAGCTCTGTAAGATTATCTGCTTGGGGCGAGCTATTTTTCGCAGAAAACCCAAGCTAGAAATTCGTTTGATATCCCGTAGGGAAATGCTGGGGGCAAATGTATCCATGACAACCTCCCTGATTGTAATTGGTTTATCGTCCAGGTCTCCACATGGTACTGTTTTGGTGCATTATGTGCTTGTATTTCTCCTGTTGTCAAACAACTTTTTTGAAAATTATGACCTGATAGGATGGTTGAACCGGCAAATTGTAGATGTGCCTTTGCTCGGTCATCCTGCCGCTGGAGAGAGCAGGATATTGGCTTTACGGGTCCAACCTTGACGAGGGGGAGATACTACTCTACCATATATCTGCCATGGTAAAACTTGCGTTAATGCTGCTGCGCTTTTATAAATTGGCCATATCGCCCTATCTGCCGGTGAGCTGTCGGTTTTTGCCCACCTGCAGTGAATACGCCTGCCAGGCCCTTGTCCGCTATGGGTTCTGGCGGGGAAGCTGGTTGACCGCCCGGCGGCTGCTGCGCTGTCATCCCTTCGCTATGGGTGGCTTTGATCCAGTTCCCTGAGAATAAATCTAGCTATAATGATCTGATTTGGGTATTAATGTATAACCACCTGTAATTTGGTGGTATCTGATTGAATTCTTCATTATGCGAGTACCTAAACATGCCGGATACGGAACAAACCCGTAAACAGCTTCTGGACCATATCGAGCAGCTCATCGAAAGCAAGGATTTCGAACAGCTGCGCCAGGTATTATCGGAAGCTCGGTCCTCGGACGTGGCCGACGTGGTCGAGGTGCTCGATGAGATCGCCAGGCAGATACTGTTTGATCTGCTGGATCCGAAGGATGCCGGCGAGGTACTGGAAAAGATCGACGAGGCCACCCGGAGCCAGATTGTAGAAGACCTTACCAATGATGAGTTGACCGATATTGTGGCCACCCTGCCGCCGGATGAAGCGGCCGACGTGGTCGCCGATCTGCCTGAAGAACAAACCGAAAAGATTCTGGACCATATCCCCCAGACAGAATCCGAGCAGATTGAAAAACTCCTCGAATACGAGGAAGACACGGCCGGCGGTATCATGAACCCCGAACTGGTAACCGCCAACATAAACGGTACCGTTCGTGACGCTATCCACAGTTTCCGTCAGGCCGATGCGGAAGAAGATTTCTGGTATATCTTCATCGTGGACGACAAGGGGCATTATAAAGGTGTGGTTGGTTTGGATACGCTGCTGCGTCATCATCGAGAGACGGCCATAGCGGAGGTACTCGAAGAAGAAGTACCCACCGTTAATGTTAATGCCGACCAGGAAGAAATCGCCAATACCTTCCGCCGTAACGACCTGTTCGTAATGCCCGTGGTGGATAAAAACGGCATCCTGTTGGGGCGGATAACCGTCGATGATATTGTGGACGTTATGGAAGAAGAGGCGGAAGAGGACGCAATGGTAACGGCCGGTACGCACCCGGCCGAACTGGATACGCCTAATATATTCAAGGCCGCTTCAGTCCGTCTGCCGTGGCTGCTGATATGCATGTTCAGTTCGTTATTCTCGGCCCTGATCTTTTTCAGCTTATTCGATGATCGCTTTTCCACAGCCGACTGGTCCTGTATAGTAATGTTTATTCCCGCCATCGCCGCGATGGGCGGTAATAGCGGGATGCAGACTTCTACCGTGGTGGTTCGTGGTTTGGCTACGGGTGATCTGGCGGCCCTGGATCTTTCGCAGGTGTTTCTGCGCGAAGTACGAGTGGCTTTGGTGGTTGCATCTGTTTGCGCGATGATCGCGGGGTTGGTAGCGTTTATCTGGTTACATAATTTCCCGCCAGCATTTAACATTGATCAGGAGATACAACAGATCCACCATGCGCCGATTCTGGGTTTATCGGTGGGGATAGCCATGCTTTGCGCGATTTTGCTGTCCACGCTAATGGGATTCACCCTGCCCTACATATTCCGCCGGGTTGGTATCGACCCGGCTATCAGCTGCGGGCCCCTGGTCACAACTACCAATGACGCAGTCAGTTATATAACCTATTTCAGCCTGGCCTTGTTGTTGTTACATTTGCTGGGGAGCTGAAAAGTCCGGTTAAAATCACACAACTCTTTTGATGGCAGACAGTTAAGGAAAAACTGGTCAGAGGGGGGTAATTTGCCTAAATTTAAACAATCTCGACAAAATCGTAAAGAATTGCTATAAAAGTAATTGACAAGATAAGGATTTTCTTTAAAATCCTCGTTTCTACATTTTGAGTTTGCTGCCTTTTATATGTGTAGTTTCAGCAGACTTTGCCAGCCCTTGGTACGAAATCAGGGGGTATTTTTGAGGCTCTTAATATAAAATGTCCACAGTGCAACAAAAATCAACATTGGCTCGCAAAGGCGAGGTAAAACAAAACTGGTATGAAGTCAGTGCGGCGGATCAGATTCTGGGCCGTCTGGCCGGTAAGATAGCCGTTATTTTGATGGGTAAGCACCGTCCCGACTATACCCCCCATGTGGATACGGGGGACTTCGTGGTGGTAACGGATGCACAAAAAATCAAAGTTACAGGCAAAAAGGCCCTGACCAAACAATATGACTATTATACAAACTATGCCGGCGGGCATAAGTATGTAAGTTTCATGCAAATGATGAAACAAAAGCCCGAAAAAGTCATAACTGAGGCAGTACGGAGAATGTTACCGAAAAATAAATTGGGTCGCCATATGCTTGATAAGCTGAAGGTTTATCGCGGATCTGAGCATCCTCATGCAGCCCAGGCACCGGAAAAATTGGAAATTTAATTCACTTCCCCGGAGGTTAAAAATTGCCGGAACAAGAACAAACAAAAGGTTCACCCCTGATTGATACCAAGAAAGTTGCTTCAGTCCTCAAGCCCACGGCGGTTCAGGTTCCCCAGGCTGATCAGCAGGTCAAAAGGAAACCTACTGCTGCAGAGTTGGGTCCGAAGGAATATTGCTGGGGTACAGGTCGGCGTAAGACCTCCATAGCCCGGGTACGGATTCGACCCGGCAGCGGTCAAATCATGGTTAATAATAAGCAACTAGATGATTTCTTTCCACGTCCGCAGGACCAACGGGATGTAAAGGATCCGCTGGTAGCTTCGGATAGCCTGAATAAATATGATGTGTTCGTCAAGGTACAGGGGGGAGGGATTACTGGACAGGCCGGAGCGGTCAAGCTGGGTTTGGCTCGAGCGTTGGCCGTGGCTGATCCTGAAACTTTCGGCGCATTGCGGGACAAGGGGCTCTTAACCCGCGACGGCCGCGAGGTGGAAAGAAAGAAGTACGGCCGCCGCAAGGCCCGCCGCAGCTTCCAGTTCTCCAAGCGTTAAGCCGGATAACCGAATCAAAATCCAGGCAGCAATGTATCCATTCTGCTGCGCTTTTCCTATTGGCCTACACCGGGATATTTCTATAGTTATTCCCCGGCGATTCCCCGTATCTGCAAATGTGCGGTTTTCTTTTTAGGTTCGTACCAATAGGTAAAGGGGGTTACAATACGAATTATGAAGCAGTTGTATTATATTGAGACGATGGGCTGTCAGATGAACAAGCTCGATTCGGAGCTGGTGGAGAATCAGCTTATCGATCTGGGGTATCAGAGCACGGATAATTTGAAGCAGGCACAGGTGATAATCTTCAATACCTGTTCGGTGCGACAGCACGCGGAAGATAAGGTAATCAGTAAAATCGGACAACTAACCAGATGGCATAGGGAACAGCCGGATCTGGTGTTGGCCGTGATAGGCTGTATGGCCCAGCGATGGGGTGAGGAACTGCTCGATAAGTATAAACAGGTGGATATCGTATGTGGTCCGGGAAAACTGCATAGGCTGGGTGAGATGGTTCAAAGGGCCCGTGCAGACCGCCGGGATAACCGCTGCGCAGAGTTGAACGAGACCGGGGAAGAAGAATATCTGGAACAGTTGGATACCGTACCCCGCAAAACAGAAAGAGTAAAACCGTTTCAGGCTTTTGTGCGGGTTATGCGGGGCTGTAATAATTATTGCAGTTACTGCATTGTGCCCTATGTGCGGGGGCCGGAGAAGTCCCGGCCGCTGGAGAACATTGTGCAGGAAGTCCAACGGCTCATCGAGGAAGGCGTAAAAGAAATCACCCTTTTAGGTCAGGCGGTAAATAAATACCGGTATGTTGCTGAAGGTAAGACGTTGGGTTTGGCGGAGGTGCTGGAAGCGGTGCACGAAATTAACGGGCTGCAGAGGCTGCGGTTTGTGACGAGCTATCCGAGGAATTTCGACGAGAAGATACTGCAAAGTATGGCCCATTTGGAAAAAGTCTGTCCCTATTTGCATATACCGGCTCAGTCGGGATCGAACCGGATCTTGCAGGCGATGAATCGTCGCTATACAGTCGAAGAATATCTGGAGCTTATCGAAAAGGCCCGCTCGATAGTAACGGACTTGACGGTGGCGGGAGATTTTATTGTGGGATTTCCCGGTGAGACGGATGAGGATTTTCAGGCGACGGCGGATCTGATGAGAAAGGCACGTTATAAAAATTGTTTTATATTTAGATATTCACCGCGGCCGGGAACACGGGCGGATGATAAGCTTGCAGATGACGTACCTATAGAGGTCAAACAGCAAAGAAATCAAGATCTTCTCGATCTGCAGAATGAGATATCCTTTGAAGATAACCAACAATTTGTCGGGCAAAGTGTGGAAGTTCTGGTAGAAGGCCCGAGTAAAAATCCGCATCTAAACGAAAAACAGGAATCAGAACAACTTGAGAATGATCAGAAGAAACCGGTGGTGCAATTGGTGGGGCGAACCGGCGGGGATCACATTGTGGTGTTTAAAGGGCCGGAAAGTCTGATAGGTGAGATTGTCAATGTCAAAGTAGATCGCGCATCGGCTCTTACCCTCTTTGGAGAGGATATGATTGGCTGTTAATGACCCAAAGGAAAATCATTCTGGTTATCTACGCTGGGCGACCGTTTCATAGATAGCCAGGACGTTTTGAAGGGGGGTGTCGGGCTGGATATTGTGGCAGGGGGCGATGATGTAACCGCCGCCTCGACCGACTTCGTCCATTAAGTGGTTCACCTCCTGTTGAATCTGAGGGATAGTTGCCTTTTGGAGCCAACCCTGTACATCAATGCCGCCGTGGAAAACGATGCGATCACCGAAATCAGCCTTCAATTCGTAGGGGTTCATACCTTCGGCCTGGGGCTGGATGGTTTGCAGGGCGTCCATGCCTATCTCGATGAAACGGGGGATGAGCTTGCGGGTGGAACCGCAACTGTGATGGGAGATTTTGGCGTCATAGGAATGGACCATGTCGAAAAATTCCTTTTTGCGGGGAGCGAATATTTTGTCGAAGGTGGCCGGGGAGATGAGCAGGTCCCGCTGGGAGCCGAAGTCGTCGCCGCAGAGGATAAAGTCGATGCGGCCCTGGGCGGCTGTTAGAATCCGTTCGATATATTCCAGATAAAAGCGGTGGCGTTTTTCCAAAATATAAAGATAGACCGGATCTTCCAGGGCGATGTCAAGTAGTACCTGCTCGACCCCGCGGCCAAAGGCGGTACCGTTGATGAAATCCTGGACGCTGAAGCTGCCGGCGGCCAGGGCCAAATCGGGATACTTATCACAAAGCTTTGGTAGAGCGGTGTAGTCGTACCAGTCGGGGCTGGGCCAGTTGAATTGCTCGGCTTGTTCGACAGTAGTCCAGGGGGCATAGGGAAATTCGACCGGTTCGGCGTATTCGCCGTATTCGTTGGGTAGGGGGCGGCGGCGAATGCCCCAGATATTGACATTAGATCCGTCATCAAAGCTGGGCAGAGCGGGGCCGATGTAAGGGGGCTCTATATAACGAATGTCCGTGCCGAGGTGATCCTGGATTTCAGCAACGGAGCTTACCTGGAAATGTTTAAATAAGCCCTGGTTAATTTCCGGGGTGGCGTAATAGTCGCAAGGTGAACAATCGGGCTGGGTAAAATTAAAAGCCGCCAGAACACGTTCTCTTGGTGTCATTTTGGTTTCTCAGTTTCAGCAAAGAATATAAATAATTTATTAAGATGCATCTTAATATGATACTGGAATTGAGATTAAAATAAAGGTGAATATTTATAGGCGCAAAAAGGAAAAATTTTAAAATCTCAGTCAGTTGCCTAGAACATAAGTATAATCATATCAGAGAAGGTTAAGTAGTCAGATACATACATCACATAATTGGATGACAAGGATGAAGCGCAGTAAGAAAAAGATATATTTGTTAATTTTAATCGGGTTAACCTTGTTATGGTTTTTAGGTGTTGATATGGTGTTTTATAATGATACTTGTTTATATTGTGGCCGTCATCGAGATGTAATACAATATCGAGTTTTGGGGATACCAATCCATGAGAGCTCTTTGGGATATTACGCCATAACCAATTCAATAGCTAGTGATCTAGGTGCGCCTTGTCTGCATAATGATACAATGCGATTGCCTCTAAATCACTGGTTAGGGTTATGTGTTCGGATGCTACCTTGTCTCAATATTGATTGGACATTGGGCGACGATGATTCATGGTATAATGATGAAATTAAGGCTAAAGTTAAGGAAAAAGCGGCCAATAATCCAAGGATGGGCCCGGAATTCAGAGAGAACGTCTTGCGTGATAATAATTTAAATTATTGGTATAGATTCAAGCAGGAATTACTTGATGAGGAGATAGAGAAGATCGTATTTATTGAAGAAGAGCTGCCTGAGGCTAAAGTTAGAGAAATTGTGGATCGGATAAAAGATATCGAATGGTTAATTATAGAACACGATAAGCTTCAGCCGGATGAAAATGCGACACAAATACTTGCACTGGGAGAAAAAGGGGCACCATATATAGCAGAAAAAATAACTGATACGAATCCAAGTAAGTGGCTGGCTTGGGGGACTGTAGGCGATGTTGCTCATTTATTATTATGTACGATATATAGGAAAGATTGGCCTTCGGAGAATTTCAAGAAAGAATATGGGATTACATGGGAGCGGTCATATCGTGAATTTCACCTGAAGTATCTTGCCACTTTAGATCACAAAGAAAACAATAAAAACCGACTAAATTTACAAGAGGCATGGATGAAATTTATTCAAAAAGGGGGTGAAGGGGATGAATAGGCGCATGCTTATATCAAAGGCCAAGTTTACAAGATGAACATGGCGTCGCCGTAGCTGTAGAAGCGGTATTGTAAGCGGATTGCTTCCTGGTAGGCGGCGATGATTTTTTCCCGGGTGGCGAATGCGCAAACCAAAGCCAACAGGGAAGTGCGGGGTAAATGGAAGTTGGTAACGAGGCCGCCGACAAACTGGAACTTATAACCGGGCGTGATGAAAAGATTGGTCCAGCCGGAGGAAGGTTGGATATGTTTATTTTGAGCGATGGTTTCCAGGGTGCGCACGGCAGTGGTGCCGACGGCAACCAAGCGTGAGCCGCGCTGAAGAGTCTGATTGATCAGCTCGGCGTTGGGCTCATCGAGCTGATAATATTCGGAATGCATCTGGTGGTCTTCCAGGTTTTCGGTGGTAATCGGCTTGAAAGTGCCCAGACCGACATGCAGTGTTACCCGGGCTAATTGTATATTTTTATTTTGCAGGTTATTTAGAAGCTCGTTTGAGAAATGGAGCCCGGCTGTGGGGGCGGCGATTGAGCCGACGGTGCGGGCATAAACGGTTTGATAGCGGGGACGGTCCTGGGTTTCACGGGTGTGGTCCGGGCTGCGGTGGATGTATGGTGGTAGGGGGGTGATGCCATAACTATCCAGCACGGTAAGAAAATTGTCCTCGAATTGCGGCTGCAGGTGCCAAATACCCTGCCCGGGATTTTCGGTGACAGTAAAAGATAAATGGGACAAAGGCCGGTACTGCTGCTGGGGGTCGGCAAGGCAGATCGTCTCGCCAACTTTCAGGCGGGAGGCGTTCTTTAAGAGTACCTGCCAGGTTTGCTGCTCAATGAGTTTTAAGAACAAGCCTTCCAGGCGGCCGCCGGTGCTGCGGCGCAGGTAAAAACGGGCGGGTATGACTTTGCTGTCGTTGAGGACGAGACAGTCGCCGGGGTGAAGATAATCGATCAGATTACAAAAGCGGCGATGTTCCAATGGCTCACTCGAACGGTCCAAAACAAGGAGCCGAGAATCACTACGTTCGATAAGAGGTTGTTGGGCGATCAGATCAGGGGGTAAATCGTAATCAAGTTCATTAGTTTGCATGGAGAAAGATTATCAGACGTAGAGAAGTGAGCAAGATATTTTTCTGCTTTTTTAAAATCAGGTAACCTGTTGAAACAGTTAAGATTAGCCATGTCAGGGGCATATCAAGAGCTTAAAGTTAAATGTTAATAAGATAAAGATGAGCGGTAATAATTATGGACCAAAGTCGGTTCTCTGAGCTTCCGATGCTGGCAATGGAGAGTAATGATAAACATGGTATGCTCAGGACAAACAATTATGACGTCGTTAAACACTAATCCGGATTTGATGGCCAGCACGATTGCGGAGATGAACCGTGATCAGGTAAAAAATGAAATTCTGCACTTCGAAGGTCGGTTCAAACTGGATTTTGCAGAAGATTATCTTGATAAGCTGTCCCTGGAAAAGCTCCGCCATATTCTTTTGGCAGCCCGGCTGCAACAGTGCCAGATGAATTAAAGCTGTCAAGCAAGAGAGCGGCGTTTAGCCTGTGACGGGGTCGGTGGGCCCATTGGGGAGATACCCCAATTTTCACATCAGCAATTATTACCCACTTAAAAATCTATTATCCCTGATAGATGTCCTCTAAGTAGATATTTATCGGACGCAAAGGATGGGTAAGGTAATTTTGCAGCAGGCGTTGTTATAAAAACAGGGTGGACATCCAAAATTAATAATTTTTTAGATAAAAAATTGCGATCGGATTTGCCTTTAATCATTTTATATTTTAGTCTGTAATTGTAAGCAATACGAGGTTAGCGATTTGCTTTACGAGAGGCTGCGGGGGAGATGAGTCAGGGCCGCATGGTTCCCAAGACATGGATGTTTCTAAGGCCATACTATGCGCTGCTGGCGCCGAAACCAAGAGATGTACAGGTTTCTTCCCGGGCCTAAATATATGGATATAAAACCTCGTGGTGTGGGAAACCGTAATTGCCCTTTCCGTAAGGAAAGGGCAACTTTACACTAAATCGTCAAGGTTTGTTGGCGTTAAATATAAAACCGGTTATTGCCTGAGCCGAGGCTGTGGATCGGCCGAGGACGTGGGCAGTTGGTAAAACATAAACCGGTCTGATTGTTGATTGAATAAGTCAATCGAACAGTGCTTATGAAGTTTTAAAACGCTTTTGGGCCGGAAGGGTGAAAAGGCGTTGTCAGGTGTGTTCGTTGATTTATTCAAAAAACGAATAATGGAAAATGTACTTGGCTGGCGGGTTCTGGCGAAGGTTATATAGGGAAGTGCTAGGATAAGCTTCTTCGCCAGAACCGGCGTAAATAATCGCCGCTCTGTTTGTGCCGTAAGGTTGCAACGGGGCGCCGTTATGTTGATAGAATTGGGCGATCGGCTCCGAAGCGGGAGAGATGTTTTCCGTTTGATGGGAGAATACTTGCATTCGATAAGCTATTATCGAGTGTGAACGTTACGAAAGTCTGTGAGAAATGATTGCTGCCTGAATAATTAGCTGAACAGGGTTCCTTAGCCAGTTAGCCGGTTTTGAGTCGGGACGGTTAAGGCCGGCCGCAGGGCATGTTCATTTAGTTATTCAAGAGCAAAATCGGACGCCGACGATGTAGAGGTTTGGGCCTTCTGTGTTCGACTGGAACCAGAGGCCCCTTTTTTTTAGCTTTAGGTCAGGTCGGATTTATTTGCAGAGCATAGCAGGTTCTTGTCCATTCGTAACGATTTGAGGTTTTTGGGTCGGTGTTTGTCTATCTTAACGGGAAGTTTTTTCTTGGCGGGTATTTCTTTTTGGGCCTACAATGGTTCCATGAAATGTTTATTGCTCGATATTGCCTATGGCTTATTAATGGTGCTATTAGCGCCCTGGATTTTGTATCGTCTGATTGCGCAAAAGCGTTATCGTTGTGGCTGGAAAGAGCGACTGGGGGGAGTCCCCTGGCGATATACAGATCAACCGGGTATCTGGATCCATGCAGTAAGTTTGGGGGAGATCAATGCTCTGCAAACGTTGATAGCGGAAATCGAGCGCATATTGCCTCAATATGAAGTCGTCATCAGCAGTACGACCGATACGGGGATGGCCAGGGCTAAAAAACTTTACGGGGATACGCATCGGGTATTTTTCTTTCCGCTGGATTTTTCCTGGGCCGTCAAACGAGCATTTAAGCGGCTGCGACCGCAATTGTGTATCCTGATGGAACTGGAGGTATGGCCTAATTTTACCGCATTGGCGCAGCAAAGTTCTGTGCCGGTGGTGGTGGCCAACGGTCGGATCAGCAGCGGTAAAGGGTTTCCCCGGTATCGCCGAATTGCTTGGTTGATAAGGCCGATTTTCCGCAGGCTGACTCTGGTGTTAACCCAGGACGATAACTATGCGGAGCGGTTTCGCTTTTTAGGTGTGCCGGCCGAGCGGGTGCAGATGATGGGATCATTAAAATACGATACGGCCGAGGTGAGCGGTACGGTGGAGGGGCAGGAAGAGTTGGCCCGGCAATTGCAATTGAATAAGAATGATCCAATCTGGGTGGCTGGCAGTACAGGACCGGTTGAAGAAGAGATCATACTGGAATGTTTTAAGAAATTAAGGGCAGATAAGAAATTTGAAAAGCTGCGATTAGTAATAGTGCCGCGCAAACCGGAGCGCTTCGAAGAAGTTGCCCGGCTGGTTGAAACAAAAGGATATCGTTTGTTACGCTATAGCCGCGTTAAACAGAATGATTATCAGGTAGATGAAAAAGATGGTGGGGCGGTAATTCTGGGTGATACGATGGGGGACCTGCGGAAATTTTATTCTCTGGCGGAGGTGGTATTTGTGGGTCGATCGTTGGTGCCGATGGGGGGCTCGGATATGATAGAGGCAGCTGGGTTGGGCAAGGCGGTAGTGATGGGGCCCTACACGGATAATTTCATCGATGCAGTCCAAAAACTGTTGGCAGGCAAGGCGGTGGAGATAGTGGCCGATGGTCAGCAGCTAACTGAGGTGTTGAAGAAGTTATTAACAGATAAAGAAAAGGCGCGTCAAATGGGTGTTCGGGCCCGGCAGGTGATTATCGATAATAAAGGGGCTACGCTGCGGACAGTGGAAGCTATCGTCAAAGTTTTGGGTCTGCAGATGCCACTGGGACCCAAGGGGGTGGCCACAGAACCTGTGATTTGCCCGGGGAAATGCTAACCTCCGAGGATTGGGGGGGAAGGCGGGAAATATAACATCTCAACAGGAGGGGGGTTTTTGTAAAATCTTTTCTGACAAGTTGTTATGTCTGTTTAAAAAAAAGGTTGTGGCAGCGGGGGTTGTCGTTATAATGTTGTTTCCCTGTCGCAAGGGGCGGCGTTAATATCGACGCGATGGGCTGGAAGTTGCGCGGCATGTCCGGCTCAGACCTCCGACAGGGGCCTACAGGGGCTATAAGCCCAACCGCGACTTTTCGTTAAGGTAAAAGGATTGCGGACAAGAACTAATAGATCAATGCTGCGCAGTTAGAATAGATTAAGGTTATACTGAATGTGTGGTTGAGATATTACCCGGTGGTGTAATTGGTAACACACGAGTTTTTGGTACTCGCATTCCAGGTTCAAGTCCTGGCCGGGTAGTTTGAGACACTTGGTACTGCTGTATTTTTTTGAAAAACGCAAGGATATCCAGATATGGCTGATAATTACGAATTGCAGGTTTTCAGTGGTTCGGCTAATCCCACCCTGACGGCAAAAATATGTGATTACCTGGAGATTGCGGTGGGGCAGGCAAAGGTGGAACGTTTTTCCGATGGAGAGACGCTGGTGCGGGTGGAAGACGATGTGCGAGGCAGGGATTGTTTCGTGGTACAGCCCACCTGTCATCCGGTCAATCAGAACATAATGGAGCTTCTGATATTTATCGATTGTCTGCACCGGGCTTCGGCGATGCGAATTACGGCGGTATTGCCGTATTTTGGTTATGCCAGGCAGGATCGTAAAAGTGAAGGCCGCACGCCGATCAGCGCCAAGCTGGTAGCGAACCTGATTACCACCGCCCGGGCGGATAGGGTGCTGGCCATCGATCTGCACGCCGAACAGGTGCAGGGATTTTTTGATATTCCCGTGGATCATCTGACGGCAGAGCCGGTGATAACGAAGTATTTTCAAAAATTAAATTTGTCCGACGTAGTAGTAGTTTCACCGGATGTGGGCAATGTAAAGATGGCCAATGTCTATGCCCAGCGTTTGGGAGGGGAACTGGCCGTTATCGATAAGCGGCGCATCAGCGGCAGTGATGCCATTGCGACCAGGATCATCGGTGATGTTAAAGATAAAGATGTCCTGATGTTTGATGATATGATATCGACGGCCGGGACGATTTGTGCTGCGGCACGGTTGGTTAAGGAGAAAGGTGCCCGCAGTGTACGGGTGGCGGCTACGCATGGTGTTTTTGCTCCGCCAGCCGCGGAAAGAATACAGGATGCACCCATCGATGAATTTGTCATAGCAGATACAATACCTGTTAATGACGAATCGAAAAAGATCAAGAACCTTAAAGTGGTATCGGTAGCTGAGCTACTGGGCGAAGCAATATACCGCATTCATAATAATAAATCCGTAAGTGAGATTTTCCAGAGTGAATAAGAGAGGATAAACATGGTAGAATCATTGGTTCTTAAGGCACAAAAACGCGAACAAAAGGGTACCCGAGCGGCACGGCAACTCCGTATAAAGGGCTTAGTGCCTGCGGTTATCTACGGCCACAAACAAGAGCCCGTATCCGTAACGCTTAATTTTCACGATCTGGCCCTTGAGGTACAACATCACCATCGTTTGCTGGAAGTGGAACTGGAGGGCAAGAAAGAGAAGCTTCTGGTCAAGGATGTTCAGTATGATTATCTGGGAGATACAATAATCCATGTGGACCTGGCACGGGTTGACCTTGATGAACGTGTGCAGGTAACGGTGGAGGTTGTCTTGAAAGGTACACCGATGGGTGTTAGCGAGGGCGGCGTGCTGGATCAATTGCTTACCGAAATCCAACTCGAATGCCTGGTGACCGATATCCCCGAGGAGATTCGAGCTAATGTGGCTGATTTGAAGGAAGGTGAACATCTGAACGCCGGCCAGTTGGAACTGCCCTCCGGGGCCAGCCTGGTGACCGAAGCGGACGCCTCGATAGCAATAGTGAGAACCAAGGCGGCGGAAGTTGAAGAAGAGGAAGTTGCAGAGGAAGCAGATACGTCTGAGCCGGAAGTGATTACCCGTGAGAAGGAGGAAGAGGAGTCCGATTAAAAGTAATCGCAGGTTAAAGGGAAACACAGGTAATGAAATAATAAGGTGGATGATGTGGCATGAAGCTAATTGTAGGATTGGGAAATCCGGGAGCCTCATACCGTCAGAGCCGTCATAACGTAGGTTTTTTAGTGGTGGCACAATTACAACAACGTTGGTCTATCGAAGTGAAGCGGCACAAGTTTAAAGGGCTGTTCGGCGACGGAAGAGCAGTCGGGGAACAGGTGGCTCTTTTGGCGCCGCAGACATATATGAATCGCAGCGGTGAGAGCGTAAGCGAAGCGATGAATTTTTTTCGATTGTCACCGGATGATCTGCTGGTGGTGATGGATGATATGGACCTGCAGTTGGGTCAGTTGCGATTACGTCCGGGCGGCTCGCCGGGCGGCCACAAAGGACTTATGGATATAATTGCCCATTTGGGTACCGATGAGTTTGCCCGGGTGCGTATTGGGATCGGCTCGGCACCGGCCGGCGATAGTGTGGACTATGTTCTGGGTAACTTTTCGGTACAGGAACAGCCGGTTATGGAAGAGGCCTTTCAACAAGCCTGCCGGGCGGTTGAATGCTGGGTTCACGAAGGAATTGACCAGGCCATGAATAGCTTCAACCGGCGAAAGGATGAAAATAACAATAGTAAAGCAGATTCGGATTAATAAGATTAAATAGTTGTGATTTGAATATCAGCAAAATCGGAAATAAAACATTTTTTTTGCACGATGGCGTGCAGGAGGTATAGTGTTGTCCACGACTTTAAAACGCGTATATGAAGCCATGTTTCTGGTAGATTCGGCTGATGCCACAGCAAGGTGGGATGAGGTCGAAGCAGCGATTAAAACCATCATGGAACGTGCTGGAGCGGAAGTGATCTCTTTACAAAAATGGGATGAACGACGTTTGGCGTATGATATTGCCGGGCGTAAGCGTGGGATGTATATCCTGTGTTATTTTCGGGCCGAACCCAGTGTGATCAGTGGTGTAGAGCGAGATGTACAACTGAATGAATTGCTGCTGCGAGTTTTGGTCCTGAAGGCTGAACACATAACAGAAGAAGACATGAATGCTCCCACCCCGGCCCAGCGCAAAGAGGTCGCCGAGCGCAAGGCCGCAGAGGAAGCCACGCGCAGGTCGTCCGAAGAGAGTTCGCATAGAGCTACAGCAACTGCGGAAGGTAGTGATGATGAAGAAAATAGTGCAGATGTGGAAGAGGGTACAGATGAGCAGGATGGGGATGATGGCAGTGATTATGGCGATGCGGATATAACTGACATTGACATGGACGAGGAAGAATTGCCGCAGAGTAAGCAGGCGGCAGATGAAGAGGAAAAGGAATAACCGGATATATTGATTACCGGCGGTGAGGATGATCACTAAAAGGAATAGATTGCACAAAAGCAAGAGCGAATAACAGGAGATAGATGATGGCTAGCTTTAACAAGATCATTGTCATGGGCAATTTGACGCGGGATCCGCAGTTGTCCTATTTACCCAGCCAAACACCAGTGGTTGAGTTCGGCTTAGCCTCTAACCGCAGATATAAAGGCTCGGACGGTCAAATGAAAGAAGATGTATGTTTTGTGGACTGTCGCTGTTATGGCAAACCCGCCGAGACCATCAGTAAGTATTGCCAGAAGGGTAGACCGCTGCTGGTGGAAGGAAGATTGCAGTTCGATCGGTGGGAAGCACAGGATGGCAGTAAACGATCCAAGCATCGCATTTTTGTAGAGAACTTTACCTTTGTGGATTCGCGGGGCGGTAGATCCGAAGATTCCGGCGATTCGCAAGGAATGGAGAGCAGCGATTCGGCCGGAAACGGCTCGAACGACTTCTCCGCTAATGATGATATACCGTTTTAATTGGAACACGTTTGTAATGGAGTAAAAATGGCCAAATTCAAACCTACTAGAAGACCCAGAAAACCGAAAATAATTCGGGAACGCTCTGAGTGCCGCTACTGCCGCGAAAAGATCAAATACATCGACTATAAAGATGTGGACGGTTTGCAGAAGTTGTTAACTCAGCGAGGTAAAATATTTTCCCGCAAACGCAGTGGTAACTGTGCCGGCTGTCAGCGCAAAGCACAGTTAGCCATAAAGCGGGCTCGTTACCTGGCGCTGCTGCCCTATACGACTTAATAGTAGTAATACTTTGAGATAGGCAGACGTTTGCTGATTTGGTTACCATAATGGAATCCAGATCAACAACTAGTGCCGTCAGGTGAAAGTTTATATCTTGAGAAAAAAAAACTATCTAACTTAGGAAACATTGGTATGAAATTACTCTTACACACGGACATACCCAGACTGGGTTATTTTGGTGATGTAGTTGAGGTTTCCGCCGGTTATGCCCGGAATTATCTGATACCGCAGAAACTGGCGGTGGAGCCGTCGGAAGCCAACATCAAAGCCATAGAAGCTGAACGGGCGCAAAAGATAGAACAGCGCCGCCTGGAAAGGGAAAGACAGGTCAAAGCCGCCCAAAAGGTCGAGGGTGCCGAGGTAACAATTCGGGCCCGGGCCAACGAAATGGGACACCTGTTCGGCTCGGTAACTGAAGAAGACATAGCTACAGCTCTGTGCCAGGAGAAATATGAAGTGCAGAGCAAACAGGTGCGGCTGACCGGGCATATCCGCACGATCGGAACACACGAGGTTAAGTTGCATTTTGCGGAAGACCTGGACGCTACCGTAACCTTACATATTACTCGGCCGGAGGACGAAGCCGATGAGTCCGAACCAGACCAAGACCCTGACAAATCCTCGAATTAACGCCGCTGTGCCGTTAGCCCAACGGGTACCGCCCCAGTCCCTGGAGGCGGAGATGTGCATATTGGGCTCGATGGTACTCGACAAGGATGGGATTGGTGAAATCATACCCATTCTCCGCGCGGAGCATTTTTACCGCCAGGATCACCGGTTAATATTCGAGGCTCTGATTTCTCTGTATGAAAATAATAAACCGATCGATTCGGTAATACTTCTGGAAGAACTGCAACGCCGCGGACATCTCGATCAGATTGGAGGGGTGGATTATCTATCGACGCTTTTTGATAGTGTCCCTTCCGCGGCTAATATGATGTATTACGCCAAGATTGTGCGTGATAAGGGATTGTTACGCAGTTTAATCTCGGCTACGGGCGAGATCAGCAACCGGGCCTATGAGTCTCACGGAGATGTGGGGGAGGTTCTGGAAGAAGCCGAGCAAAAGATTTTCGAAGTTACCCAACAGAAAATTACCGGTCAGGCCGTCAAGATTAAAGAAATTCTCGGCCAGGTGTATGCCTCCCTGCAGCAGCGCAGCGGCCAACATATTACCGGTTTGGCCACCGGTTTCCATGATCTCAATGATATAACCAGCGGTTTGCAACCGGGAGAATTAATTATCATTGCCGCCCGTCCCAGTATGGGCAAAACCGCTCTGGGACTGAATGTTGCCGAATATGTCGGAGCCGACAATAAAAAACCCGTGGTGGTTTTTTCACTCGAGATGTCATTGCAGCAGTTGACTGAACGAATGTTATCCGGCCGCAGCCATATAGATTCTCAAAAGCTGCGCCAGGGTATGCTCCGTGATGAGGATTACAAAACTCTCGCCGAGGTGGCGGATGAGCTGGCTCAGGCCCCGATTTTTGTGGACGACACGCCCAGTCTTACGCCCTTGGAATTACGGGCCAAGGCAAGGCGCCTAAAACTCCAGCACGATATTCAAATGATTGTGGTGGATTATCTGCAGTTGATGCATGTGCCGCAGATAGAATCAAGGGTACAGGAAGTTGGTCTGATTTCCCGTCATCTTAAGGCGTTGGCCCGGGAGTTAAAGGTGCCGGTAATAGCGATGTCGCAGTTGAACCGTTCGCCCGAAGGCCGGGAAGGACATCGTCCCCGGATGAGCGACCTGCGGGAAAGCGGAAATATAGAACAAGATGCCGACGTGGTTATTCTATTACATCGTGAATCATATTATAAGCATTCAGCGAAAGAGGATCTCGATAAAGATGCCGCTGATTTTTCCGGAGCTGTCGACGATAATAGCGCCGAGCTGATTATCGCCAAACAACGTAACGGTCCCACGGGAGAGGTCAAGCTGACCTGGATTCCCAAATGGACGCGGTTTGAAAATTTGTCAGAGGCGCCGGAACCGTACGATATTTGAAGACCGAGGCCGTAAACATTGGTTTATTAATATATTCTTTCGGGAAGAAGTGCATGAAAGAACGGGTGAGCCCGACAAAATATCGTCAAATGTATAAAAGGTTATTCCTGGTTGGGCTACCTGTACGGGTTTGGGGTACCCTTGTGCGTCTTGTTCTGGTGATGATGTTTTGGTGGAACTTATCCTGCGTCACTGCCATGGCGGCAGATAAACCGGATAAGCCGGGAACGAGCGGCGGGAAAATTATCCAAAAAGTTATCGTCCGGGGTAATAAACTGGTGGCCGAGGGAGTAATTCTGACCCAAGTGCGTAGTAGAGCAGGCTCGGTGTTTAATGAAGCCCTGGTCAGCGAAGATGCCCGGCGGATAACCCTTATGCCGGAAATATATTATGCCGGCTGGGAGGTAAAGGCGGTCGGAGATAAGGTGGAGGTTATCTTTACCGTCACGGAATCTCCCCAGGTAAAAAAGATTGCCCTGGTGGGTAATAAAAATATCACGACAAAAAAACTTCTCGAGAAACTGGAAATTAAGGCAGGGGACTTCCTGGACCGGTATCTTATCCAAATGGGTATCGAAAAATTGGTCGAGGCCTATCATGACAAGGGGTATTATTTTGTTGCGGTTACCCTTAACGAGGAGCTGCTGAAAAAAAAGCATGAAGTTTCTTACGTGATTGTCGAGGGGCCCCGGCTGCGTGTTAATAAAGTTAAGTTTGAAGGCAATGAGGCTCTTAGTACCTTCAAACTCAAAAGCAAGGTCAAGACAAAGAGTTATTTCCCTATCTTTCGCAAGGGCAAACTGGATGATGAGCAGTTAGAGCAGGATCGTTTGGCCTTGATAAATTATTTGCATGATGAGGGTTTTCTCGACGCCCAAGTGGCCGTATTTACCAAATTCAATGACAAAAAAACGCGGGTAGCAGTACAGTTTGTTATCGAGGAAGGCGTAAAGTATCTGGTGGACACGATTCGTTTTGAAGGAAACAAGGCGATTCCCAATGAGGAGTTGTTATCCTTGATCAATCTTAAGACGGGAAAAGTACTGACTCAAAAACGTCGTGTTTTCGCCCAGAAGGCGGTTAAACGAGCCTATGGCAAAGAAGGTTACATCTATACCCAGGTTGATCTGGATCTGCAATATACCCAGAAACAGGGAGAAGTAGATGCGGTATTCAAGGTAGATGAAAATCAAAAATATAATCTGGGGAGACTTATTATACGTGGTAATCATCAAACCAAGGATAAGGTGATACGCCGCGACTTCGATCGTCATGGTTTTCTGCCCGGCAAAATATATAACATGGATGCCGCTGATCGGGCCAAGACCAGATTGTTGGGGGCGGGACTATTTGAAGACCTGACCGTAACTCCGACCGGTACCGCTCCAGATAAACGCGATGCCATTGTGGAGGTAACGGAAACTCGCACCGGGTTATTCACTTTTGGTGCGGGGGTAGATACCAACAGCGGGATAATGGGGCAGATTTCGCTGGAGCAACAGAATTTTGATATATCCAAATGGCCGCTGAGTCTGAGTGAACTGTTTCAGGGAGAATCGTTTGTGGGGGCAGGCCAGCGTTTACGTCTGGATTTCTATCCCGGTACCCGGGTAACCCGGGGTCGGATTAATTTCCACGAACCGTACCTGTTTGACTTGCCCTATTATCTCGATGTGGACCTGTTTATCTTTCGGCGCTGGCGGGAGGCATATCTGGAACAGCGGCGCGGAGGGGGCGTAACATTGGGCCATCGGTTCGACAATGATTGGTTTGTGGATTTGTCTTTGCGGGCCGAGAATATTCAAGTTAGCAATCTGGATGACGCTTTTAGATTTTCATCCATTTGGGGCGAGAATCGTCTGTGGGGATTTTTTGACAGCAACCTGGACTATATGGACATTGCCCCCTATGACGTTCAGAAAGTTGAAGGCAATAATTTCCTGACCAGCCTAAAGCTCGGTATCGGGCGTAATACAACCGATCGGATTTTCAAACCTACCGAAGGATATAAGATCAACGCCAGCTGGGAGCAGGTAGGGGCGCTGGGCGGAGAGTTTTATTATGCCGCATTGGGGGCCGGTGGCACGTTGTATAAAACCGTTTATATGGATATCACCGAGCGCAAGACTGTCTGGGCCGGGCAGATACGAGGCAGTAAAATTATCGGGGATGCCCCCGTGTTCGAAAGATATTACGCCGGGGGTATCGGTTCGATCAGGGGTTTTGACTACCGGGGCGTAAGCCCCCAGGCCAACGTTGCCCCCTTATTTCCCGATTATCCCGTCGGTAGTCAATATATACTGCTGGCGGGCACGGAACTTACGCATCCGTTGTACGAGGAAACTTTGTTCGGAAAGGTTTTTTGTGATACAGGTATGGTGAGCGAGGGGCCCTACCGGGTAGCGGTGGGGTTTGGGGTTGAGATAGTGGTGCCGCAGTTGTTCAGGATGATACCAATGCATTTTGACTTCGGTTTTCCGCTGATTAGTGATGACAAAGATGATGAAGAATTGTTCAGTTTTACCTTTGGTTTAAACTTTTAGTATTTAGCAAGAGCAGATTGTGAGGTAGAAGATGAAAAAAACCGGCATTGCAATTTTAGTACTGGTTCTGGTAGGAGCGGGTTTGTGGAGCTATCGCACGGGTGAGGCCCAATCAGCCGCCGCTACGCCACCAATGAAAATAGCTGTGGTGAATGTGGCGGAAGTATTGACCCAGTGCCGGGAGAATCTGGACCGGGAAAAAGAAGGGCAGGACCGGCGCGAAAAGATCAAGGGAGAACTGGAAAAGCTGGCAGCCGAAGCTGACACGATTAAGGAGGAGTTACAAAACGCTCTCCAGCCCGGGACCGATGAATTCAGTGAACGGCGTCGTGAATGGTTTTATAAGCAGGCCCAGTTACAGGCCCTGCAGGAATCAGAGAAAGAAGCTTTAACCATCGATTCCCAGGCCTGGACCGAAAAGTTATATGAAAAACTTCTGGACCAGATAAAGAGTTTGGCACTGCAGGAAGGATATGTAATGGTGCTGAATCAGGATGAAGCCGACATGAAGGGGCGTAAATTGCAGGAATTGTATAATTTAATACTTACTCGAAAAATGCTGTATTGTGCTCCGACTTTGGATATTACCGCTCAGGTTTTGCAGAATATGGACACAGCATATGAACGCGAAAAAACATCGAAAAAGAAATAACTCTGATAAGATCAGCAAAGGCATAAGTGTTGTTATGGCCATTAGTACCACTACGTGCCGGGTATTGATGCCGTGGTCATACCACGGACCTATTCAGGAGAGAAGCTGACATGAGGCCAAAACGGTATATCAATTATATTGGCATGGTTGCCCTGCTGAGCCTTTTGTTCTTAGCCTCGGCGTTGTGGTCCGAGAGTTCTAACCGCTTCAGCATGGAGCTTACGCGCCTGCTTTATACCGATGATCTGGGCCGATCGGTGGATTTTGATTTTTCCGGAGGAGTAGTTGAGCCCAACGGCGTGGTTCATTTTCCGCCCTCGGCGGTAGAACCTGCTGATGCGGAGTTTTACTGGCAGCCTTTGGGGGAGGAGGTGCAACTGGAGGACGGCTCTAAAGGCGCAGTGATGAGCGTCGAGCAGCCCGATTTCGTTATCAAACCGATTCCTCAGGCTACCATAACTGTGGACGGCGATCCTTGCGACTGGGTTTCCATAGATACGTTTGTGGTGGATAAAAATGCCTACGGTGATATTGTGTCCGTGCCAGGCAGCGATATCGATTATGTGAAACTGGCATATAATGAGGATGGCTCACGGCTGAATATTTTAATCAAGGTTGCGGATGCTATCAGCGAGGATGTTTGTTACCGTCTTTATTTTGATCGCTATGGTGATCGGGATCTGAAAAACTATCTGAACTTTATAGTCGAGATTGTTTACGATTCGGAATCGGGCTGGACACTTGTGGGGAATCGGTGGGCGGCCGAATATGAAATAAATGTTGTGGCAGTATCCGGCCAGGCCGCCTCAACAGGGGCGTTTTTGGAAGGAAGTTTCGATACGACTTTAGCGGTTTTACCGGACAGTTTTTATGTTTCCGGCGAATCTTTGGAACTGTTGTCAACCCCGATTTACAATACATATGTTTTGCTGAAACTCCAGAAAGCCGGCCGGGACCGATTGCTCTTAACTGATTTGCCTTTGGATTTCTTTGAAGGGCCGCGTCGTTTTCGCTGGGGTGTATATTCGCTGGCGGCGGACAATATTGATTCCGGAGCCGCAGATACGTGGGAGCTTGAAGCTCGCTTTGAGAGTTTTCAAAATGTAGCTCGTGATCAGATTTTTTACAACTGTGCCCTTGCCCTGAACGATCCCAATATATATGAACCGGCCGGGGCCTATATGTGGGCCTCCTGGTTTTCCGGACGGATGTTGATTGAATACGACAAACAACTCTTTATTGGAGCCAATCTCGGGGGTATTTCCCGCAGTGTTGTCAACGGAATTTCAGACCTGGACCCCTGTTCGGTCCAACTGGATATGAAAATCCAGGTGCAAAACGTAAATGGGATACGCCAGGCAAGCGCTTTATATAGTATTAACGACGGGTCCTGGGAGATACTGCTCACGCGCGCCCTGGCTGAAGGACAAATGACCGGGTTTCCCCAATTGATTCCCCAGGTCTGGCTGTGGCCCGGTTTATATAAAAATCTGCCTGATCTGACCGGAGAGATTCAGGCCTCATCTGTGCCGCAGTTTTTGATTCCCGGCAACAGTTATAATCTTAATGTTCTAATTTCCAACGTAGGTGATTACCTGGCTGCCTTTCGATTTATGGTAGATATTTATATCTCCTCGGATCAGACTTTGGATCAGGACGATATATTAATAAGTCAGCGCAACTATTATCCCATCAGTCTCTGGCAACTTGGGCAGTACATCCACTCCGCTAAAATAACGATTCCTACCGATGCTCCGGTGGGAGATTACTATCTGATTGCCGTGGTGGATGCGGCGAATGATATCAGTGAAACCGACGAGAGTACCGAGAGTAACGTTGATGTTACCTCTGTTCAGATTCCGCTGGTTCTTCGGTTCGGCAACCTCCCGGATACATCGGGCAATACCAAGCTAACGGTTAGTGGTAATGGTTCGGCGTCAGGGACGTTCTCACTTACCGGGGGCGGCTGGGGAGAGGTGGAAGGTACCGCTGAGCCCGGTGTTTTCAATGTGAACCTCTATGATACCGGCACAAATTCTTCAATGTCGATTACGAGTAACAACAATGGCTCGGGTATCATACTCGGTGATATCGTGGTTCCCGGTTCATTAAATAATCTGTCGGCACCAAACACGAATTTGCAGGGCGATATTCAGATTGCCGGCTCTTTGGCTCGGCTGGAGCTGCACAATGTGCTGGACCAGGACGATAGTCCTGACGGCCATAGCATAGTGATTGCCGGCCTGCCGGCTAATTCGGCCCAGACTGTGCGATTAAGTTTCAATCAGGTAGCCAACCTGAGTCTTACGTCAACTAATATTCCCATTGGTCCGCTGACAGCGGTGGAATGGCTAAATACCGACGATGCCAACGATGTGATCCAGGCACCCAGACTTGACATGCTCTGGATTAAGGGTGACACCCAGGCGGATTTGGCGGGCGACTTCGAAGCCAACTTGAATCTTACCGGCGGTACTTCCCTTAATATCGTCTCGCAGGGTGCCCGGATCTCCGGTTCGCTGCGGAATGCCGATTGGAATCTGGCGGGAAGTTTAGGTTATCTGTTCGTCGGAGATGAAATCAAAGATTCTGAAATATTGGTTGAGACGGATGTGAGGTTCATAATGGCCGGCGCTTTGGACAACTCTCAATTGGATGTCCTCGATACTCTCAATTTAATGTTTCTTTTAGGGAATAACAATTCATATTTTACAGATAGTTACATATCTGCTCCGAATATAGGAACGGTTATATTTGTCAAATTACCCCAATCTGTTTCCGGAGCAATTCAATATTGTAAATTGACAGGTAGCTTTAATGTACCAGAAGTTTTATTAGTACCGATGTTGTCAATGTGTGATTAAAGCGCAGAGAAATTTATCATTTATTTCGTCACTATTTGTAGCAGAGATTAGTTCCGGGATTTAGAGTATGAAACTGTCGGAATTAGCAGAACAAATTGGAGCCGAGTTTAAGAGCGAAGATATTGCCGTGGAACGGATTGCCTCTCTGCAGGAGGCCGGTCCCCGTGATATTTCCTTTCTCAGCGACCTACGCTATGCCGAACAGGTTGCCCAAACCCGGGCCGGGGCGGTTATAGTACCGTTGGATTTCGATGGTACTACAGATGCAGCTTTACTCTATGTTACAAACGTTGACGAGGCTTTGGAGCACTTGTTATCGATTTTTGCGCTGCCGCTGGACAAACCCCCGGTCGGAATTCATCCATTGGCTTTTGTTGATCCCTCGGCTCAGGTGGCAGAGGATGTGGCGATAGGTGCGAGTGCAGTTATTGGCAGTAATGTTAAAGTGGGCACCGGTACGGTGATTTCGGCCGGCTGTGTAATAGGTCGCGATGTCAGTATAGGCGAGCAATGTTTTTTATGGCCAAATGTGGTTATTAATCAGGGCTGCAGCCTGGGTAATAATGTAATTATCCACCCCAACACCACCATAGGCGCCGACGGTTTCGGCTATCGATTTGCAAATGGTATTCATAGAAAGATACCTCATATCGGTATTGTGGTGATAGAAGACGATGTGGAAATCGGTGCTAATTGCTGCGTCGATCGCGCCAAGTTTGGCCGCACGGTGGTAGGCCGGGGGACCAAGGTTGATAATTTAGTGCAGATTGCTCATAATGTGAACATTGGCAGTCATTGTATTTTGGTTTCCCAAACCGGAATTGCCGGCAGTAGTCAATTAGGTAATTATGTGGTCCTGGCCGGACGATGCGGTGTGAGTGATCACGTTAAGATAGGTGATGGAGTTATGGCAGGCCCTGGGACGGGCATTGCCAGCCATAGTGAAATAGAATCCGGCTCTAAGATAATGGGAGCACCATACCGCTCCTTTACCAGGTATTATCGGGAAGTGTCGTTAACACAAAAATTACCCGATATTGACCGCCGGCTCAAGCGGTTAGAAAGACAGAAAGATAAAAGTGACTCTCCAAAAGACCATAGCTGAACCGGTTACTGTCGAAGGACCGGGTCTTTTTACCGGACAGAAGGTTAATCTTACCTTCAAACCGGCCCAGGTCGATACGGGAATTGTGTTTGTGCGCACGGATTTATCTGAACAGGTAACAATCCCGGCGCGGATTTCAGAGTTGTCTGCCCAGCAGCGGCGTACAACCTTGCGTAATGGTACGGCTTCCATCGATACGGTTGAACATTGTCTGGCGGCACTTTATGGGTTGGAAATTGATAATCTGGCCATCGAGATAAATGGGTCCGAACTGCCGAACATCGATGGCAGTTGCGAGCCATACACACAGGCCATTCTAAGTGCCGGTACAGTTGCACAGGACAAGGCACGTGATGTTCTGGTAATTACCGAGCCGATTATGGCGCAGTCTAATGATGCCGTAATTTACGCCCTGCCTGACCGTAATGACCATCTCAACATTATCTATGATCTTGATTATCCGGAAGATCAGGCGATCGGCAGACAGCTATTTCGTTTTCAGCTAACGCCCGAAGCATTTGTCAGGGACATTTCGCCGGCCCGGACTTTTCTGCCGGAACACGAGGCCCGTGAATTCCAGGCCCGGGGAATCGGTGCTCATCTTAGCGCCAAGGATGTTCTGGTTTTGGGCCCTGATGGCCCGGTTGATAATACGCTGCGTTTTAAAGATGAATGTGCTCGTCATAAGATAGCCGATTTGCTGGGTGATATGATGCTGCTCGGCAGGCCTATCCGGGGTCGCCTGGTGGCCTATCGCAGCGGGCATAACTGTAATCATCTGTTGGTGAAAAAACTTTTAAAACTCGCTCAGGATCAACAGCGCCGTACTACTTTGACTTCTGAGGCGGTGTTGGATATTCGTAAAATTCAGAAGGTTTTACCCCATCGCTATCCATTTTTGCTTGTGGACCGTGTAATCGAATTGGACGGTGACCGCCGGGCGGTCGGGATTAAAAACGTTACGATGAACGAGCAGTTTTTCCAGGGACATTATCCCGGTACCCCCATTATGCCGGGCGTTCTTATTGTCGAGGCCCTGGCCCAGATGTCCGGGCTGCTCTTTGCCCAGCGTCTGGAACATACCGGCCAATTAGCGGTGCTTCTGAGTATGGACAAGGTAAAAATGCGCCGCGCCGTCGTGCCAGGCGATCAGTTGATTCTGGAAGTGGAAGCCGTACGCGTGAAGAGCCGTACCGGCGATTGCCGCTGCCGGGCCCTGGTAGGTGACCAGGTAGCTGCTGAAGCACAAATAAGATTTATGCTCGTCGATGCCGACCCGGTATAAGACACCGGAGTTTTTTTAATGTCTTTCGTAATAAGATTATTAGTTATTAACCTGAAACCTTAAACTTAACACCTAACGCTAATTATATGACAGAAATTGCTCCTACTGCTTCAGTTGATAAGTCGGCCCAATTGGGTCGGGATGTCTTTGTTGGTCCTGGTTGCGTCGTTGCCCCCGGTGTGGTTATTGGTGATAATTGTGTGCTCAAGGCCAATGTTATCATTGGCACCGGGGTGACTATGGGGCCGGAAAATATAATGTTTCCTAACAGTGTACTGGGAGAAGAGCCCCAGATCATTGGGGAGCATGATCCCCAGACGGAATTAATCATAGGTACGGGTAATGTATTCCGGGAGAATGTTACCATTAATCGCGGTTCACCTATTGGCGCCGGCAAAACCATAATCGGTAACGGTTGTTATTTTATGACCGGCTCACACGTAGGTCATGATTGTGAAGTGGAAAATAAGGTTGTTATCGGCAACTACAGCCAGGTGGGGGGGCATGGTAAAGTTGAAAGAAATGTCTGGATGAGTTCTTTTTGCGGTGCGCATCAATTTGTGACCATCGGGCGATTTACCTATGTTGGAGGACTAAGCGGGATGACCCACGATATTCCTCCGTTTATGCGGGTGGCAAGTTCCTATCCCTGTAAGGTAAGGGGATTGAATATCGTCGGTTTACAGCGGGCCGGTTTTAGCGACGATAGCATCCGGGCCTTGGAACAGGCCTGCCGACGTCTGTATATTCGCCGGCAGGGACCTCTGACCGCTATTGTGGAGGAGATGGCAAGCCAAGACGGACTCGACGAGAATGTGAAATATCTATTGGAATCGCTGCAGCGCAGTTTCCAGCATCGGCTGAGCCGCTACCGGGAATTGTTTCGTCACGATTGAGCAAAGTTGTGTTTGATAAGAAAGTAAGTTTAAATGTCCCAAATATCGAAATTAGCTGACATTGATCCCTCGGCCAAGATTGCCTCGGATGTAACCATCGGGCCTTTTTGCGTCATTGGTCCCCGCGTTGTAATTGGCGAATCCTGCACTTTGATGAACAACGTTACCGTTCAGGGTGTGACTCGTATCGGCCGTGACAATGTCTTTTATCCTAATGTGATAGTAGGCGTGGCCCCGCAGGACTTGAAATATAACGGTGGTCCTACTGAAACTATTATCGGCAAAGGAAATGTGTTTCGGGAAAATTGCACTATTCATCGCGGTACGGAATTGGGCAGAGGCAAGACCGATATCGGCAGCGGTAATCTTCTTATGGTGGGTGTGCATATAGCGCATGATTGTTTCGTGGGTGACAAGGTGATTTTGGGAAATCAAACCCAATTGGCCGGTCACGTGGAAATTGAGGATGGTGCGGTGGTTTCGGCTTTGGTGGGCCTGCATCATTTTGTGCGGGTGGGTAAATTTAGTTATGTAGCCGGGCTTACCCCTGTACGCCGCGATGTACCGCCTTATGTGAAGTTTTCCGGTGATCCCAATGAAGTGCGTGCCGTCAACGAAGAAGGTCTCAAACGTAACGGATTCACCCCCGAAGATATTACTAAAATCAAACAACATTTTCGCCTCGTATTTCGCAGAGGCAATAATATCAAGATGAATGTCCAGGAACTGCTTGCTAAGGACGATCTGGATGAGAATGTACGATATATGTGTGATTTTATCCTCCAGAGCTGTAAAAGCCGATTCGGCCGCTATTACGAGTCCTTCCGCCGCGATACGGTTAAGGATCGCCGTCACCGCCGCCCCCTGGAAGTTCGGGGAGATCGAGAATAAAAGGAGATTTGTTCGTGTCAAAGTTGAAAGCTGCAGTGATAGGTGCCGGTCGGATGGGCCGACTCCACAGCCGTATTTACAGCGAAATGGATCAGACCGATTTGGTTGCCGTTGTTGATGTTGATATCGATAAGGCCCGCCAACTGACCCAGGAGTACGGTGGTAACCCCTTTACTGATCATCAGGAAATACTGGATCAGGTCGATCTGATCACCATAGCCGTACCCACCGAATCTCATGCTATGATCGCTGAACCTTTTCTGTCGCGCGGTATTCCCGCCCTGATTGAAAAACCGTTGGCCGATTCTCTTTCCGAAGCAAAACGTTTGTTGCATTTGGCTCAGGAAAATAATTGTACGTTACAGGTCGGCTATTCCGAGCGGTTCAATCCCGTGGTGCAGACAATGCGTCGCCTTGAATTTACCCCTCGCTTTGTCGAAGTGGATCGTATTTCACCTTATACCTTTCGCTCGACGGATGTGGGTGTCGTATTGGACATAATGATCCATGATATCGACATTGTACTTTCTCTGGTACAAAGTCCCCTTAAGGATGTGGCCGCGGTGGGTGTGAACGTTCTGGGCAAACATGAAGATATTGCCAACGTCCGGCTCGAGTTTCAGAACGGTTGTGTGGCCAACCTGACCGCTTCTCGATTAGCCCTTAAAACAGAGAGGAAGATCAGAATCTTCAGCGAAGATGCCTATCTTTCCCTTGACTATCTTAAAAAAACCGGCACTATGATCAGTAAGACCGGCAATATTGATATGTTAAAATGGCTGCGTGAACAACAGCAGGGCGACGGCAAGATAGATCTGTTTAATACCGACTGGACAAAATTGATAAAAGTGGAAACACTTGATATTGATGATCGCGAACCGTTACGCCTGGAACAGGAGGCCTTCGTACACTCGGTTAGCAACGGCTCGCCACCCCAGGTTTCCGCTGCTGATGCTATCGCCGCGATGGAGTTGGCCGATAGAATTGTCGAAAAAATCAATCAACATCAGTGGGAGGGTTTATGCCCCAACTAAATGTTAATATTGATCACGTGGCTACTGTTCGTCAGGCTCGCGGGGCCGATGAGCCCGATCCCGTCTGGGCGGCCGTCGAGTGCGAACTGGCTGGAGCCGCCGGTATCACCATGCACCTGCGGGAGGATCGTCGTCATGTGCAGGACCGAGATGTTCAGTTGGTCCGTCAGACCAGCGGGTTAAAATTTAATCTGGAGATGGCCTTGGCCGAGCCGATTGTTCGTCTGGCAATTAAGCTAAAACCACATCAGGTAACTTTGGTGCCGGAACGTCGTCAGGAACTGACCACCGAGGGTGGTCTGGATTGCGTCAAACAGCAGCGCCGTTTAAACGCTGTGGTTAAGCGTATGCACCGCGCGGGTATTATCGTATCAACGTTTATTATTCCCGATGCCGATCAGGTTTTAGCCAGCCGCGATGCCGGCTGTGACGCGGTGGAACTGCATACCGGTATGTATGCCAATGCCCGCAGCGAACTGCAGATTACCCGCCGTTTACGCCAGTTGGAAAAGGCCCGCGATATCGGTTGGGAAGCAGGCCTGGTTATCCATGCCGGCCACGGTCTGACGTATCGCAATATAGGGCCCGTAGCTTCCCTGGAAGGTCTGGAGGATTTCAATATCGGCCATAGCATTGTTGCCCGTTCGGTCTTTGTAGGCATCCGCCGGGCCACCCGCGAAATGATCGCCTTAATAGATAAATACAGTGGATAGTTGATAGTGGTCAGTGGCGAGTGGAAGATGCAAGATAAAATAAATGATTACCGTGATCTTGTTATCTGGCAAAAAGGATTGGAGTTGTCACTTAATTTATATAAAGTTACCAAATCTTTTCCTCAGGAGGAACGATATGGATTAATTTCACAAATAAGGAAAGCCGCAGTTTCTGTTCCTTCAAACATAGCTGAAGGCCAAGCAAGATATAGCAAGAAGGAATTTGTCCGTTTTCTCTATTTTGCGAAGGGTAGCTTGGCTGAACTTGATACGCAATGCATAATGGCAAAAGAGTTGGAATATATTACCGAAAATACTTATAAAGGATTATCTTCAAAAATAGATGAACTACAACGGATGATTTTTTCTTTAATTAGAAAGTTGGAAGGTAGTCGCTGATTGTATTATTTACTACTGACCACTCACCACTGGCCACTCACCACTTGCTTTACGAGTGTATTTATTAGTTAAGGAGCTATTAATATGTTTACCGGTAGCTTAGTTGCCTTGGTTACCCCCTTTACCGACGGTGAAGTGGATTTTGAAACCCTCCGCGAATTGGTCAACTTTCAGGTTGAAAGTGGTACCGATGGTATTGTTCCCGTCGGCACGACCGGTGAATCGCCAACCCTCTCGCACGAAGAGCATAAAAAGGTAATTCAGATTGTCGTGGAAGAAGTTGCCGGAAAGATACCGGTCATTGCCGGGGCAGGTTCCAACAGCACGGCTGAGGCGATTGAACTGACCCGTTTTGCCAAACAGGTCGGCGCCGACGCTACCCTTCAAGTGCTGCCTTACTACAACAAACCTACCCAGGAAGGAATGTATCAACATTTTGCCGCTGTTGCCGAGGAAGTTGATCTGCCCGTTGTATTGTATAATATTCCCGGTCGCTGTGGCGTTAATATGCTGCCGGAGACAACCGCCCGTTTGGCGGCGTTGGAAAATATCGTGGCGATTAAAGAAGCCAGCGGTCAGCTGGACCAGGTCTCTCAGATTGCCGTAAGCTGCTCGCTGACGATTCTTTCCGGTGATGACAGTCTCACCCTTCCCATTGCCTCAGTGGGTGGCAAAGGCGTGATTTCTGTGGTGGCCAATATTATCCCCACGGATGTCAAAGCCTTCACCGATGCCATCCTCGAAGGTGACTTTGCCACCGCCCGTCAATGGCACAATAAACTGTTTCCACTTTCGCGGGCCATGCTGAGCATGGCCACCAATCCCATCCCCATCAAAGCCGCCATGGCCATCCTGAAAAGATGCTCGGATGAGATGCGCTTACCCCTTGTAGGCCTGGACAATGAGAAGAAAGAACAATTAGCCCATATCTTAAGCGGATATGGCCTTCTCCGTTAGCTCCTTGCCTACTCTGCCTAATTTTGATAGAATCATTTATGTTATTGTTAGTTGATATTTAACATTCCGGAGGGAAGAATATGTCACGCAAAATGATAAAATGTCGTCGTCTGGTCGGGAATCCCTTGCTAATCACGGTAATCTTTATCCTTGGTATCAGCGGACTTTGTTCGTTTTTGCCAGCTGCCCAGGTTATACAGCCAACTGCTCCTGTCAAGGTTTTAGACCGCTGCGGAAGGGGGGCACTCTTGGAGATAAGCTCTCAGCGTGTACTCCTACTCGCTGGTACTCCCTATGAAATGGGTTATCAGCAGGGCTATCTATTAAAATCTGATGTCAAAAAACTGGTCAATACGATACTCTTCACCGCCATGGCCGCTCAAATAGCTGGGGAAAAAGATTCTTTAATTGGCGGTCTTCCCCAGGCCTTCAAACGTACCAGAAATTTTATTGATGAACGATACCACCAGGAGATGCGCGGCTTGGCCGCCGGCGCCGGTATAACCCTGCCCGACGTACAAATGGCTAACATCTTTCCGGAGTTGTTTCACTGCAGCGGCTTTGCCCTTTTCAAACAGGCCACTAAAGGCGGACGTCTTTACCACGGCCGCATCCTTGATTACATGACCGAAATAGGTCTCCAGGACCATGCTCTGGTTGTGGTGGTCAAGCCGGACGGATTTCATCCTTTTGTTACCGTGGGATTTGCCAGCTTTATTGGCTCCGTGACGGGGATGAACAATCAGCAAGTTACCGTGGGTGAAATGGGCGGCCGCGGCGAGGGCCTATGGGACGGCATGCCTATGAGCTTTCTGGTGCGAAAGGTTTTGGAGGAAGCTGACGATCTCAAGGAGGCCTTGGATTTATTTGAAAATACTCCTAGGACTTGCCATTATTATTATGTTGTTTCGGATAGCAAAATTCCCGATGCCCGGGGCCTGCTCTGTACCCCGGACAAGTTTGAATTAATCGCTCCCGGTGAAAGTCATCCCTTACTGCCACATCCATTTAACGATGTTGTTCTAATGAGCGCCGGTGACCGCTACGAGCATCTGGCGGAGCTGACCAAAGAGCATTATGGTCATATAGATTTAAACAAAGCTCTCGATATGATGAATCGACCCGTGGCTATGAAAAGCTGTCTGCATCGGGTGCTTTTTGCCCCCGCCGAAGGAAAATTCTGGGTTGCCAACGCCGTATCGCCCATAGGTTGTGAAAAGTATGCCGCTTGTTTTCAGCCCTATTATCCCTATGATCTGAATGAGCTTTTAAAGATGATCCCAGATGAAGCTCCGGCTGATGCTGCACCGATACCGAACGAAAAAAAAAACTAAGCTCTCTAAATTCCCCCGCGACTTCTGCAATCCAGTCTGACATTGAGATTACCGGGACGGTACCGACTACTGATTTTCGCGCGCTGCCCGAGGCCAAAGATCCAAATCAGCAGGCACTCCTTGATTTATATCGCGTGCCCCCTGAAGAGTTTTCCTATCGGATGACCCGTACGGGGCAAACCGCTGCTTACAATTTATATCACGCCAGTTTTCCCTCTGCCTACAAAAGTAAAAGCCCCACTAATAATACGGTTCATTGCGAATATTATCGTGTACCCGGCGACCAGTCCCGGCCGGTAGTGATAGTGTTGGATATCATGGACGGATCTATGATTATACCCAGAATTATGGCTAATTCTTTTGCCACCGCCGGGGTGGATGCCTGTATTATGATTATGCCTTATTACGGTCCCCGCCGTGCTGATAATAAGCAGGAGCAACCCCTAAAGAAAGATATGGAGTTCATGGTCGTCTCCTTCAGGCAGGCGGTTATGGATGTCCGTCGCACAGCCCGTTGGCTTGGGGGTCTGGATTGGATCAACCCTGACAAAATAGGTATTACCGGTACCAGCATGGGCGGTTTTATAACAGCCCTGTCCGCTGGCGTGGACGGCCGGTTTCCTCGCGCAGCCGTCCTTTTGGCTGGGGGTGACCTCGCTACCGTTTTTACTACCCAGGCCAAAGAAGTCGGCCGAATCCGCCAGGAAATTGAGACAAAGAACATCCAACTTGAAAAACTAACAAAGATGCTGGAGTCAATCGAACCGCTTACCTTTGCCGACCGTTTGCACAATACGAAATTACTTATGATCAACGGCTCTACAGACAAAATCGTACCGGCCGAGTGTGCTAAAAAACTGGCTCAAGCAGCTCATACTGAAATAAAATGGTTTTCCACCGGTCACTATGGTATGGTCGATTATATCTTTCCCGCTGTACAACTAACCGTTCAGCACTTTTCGGTCGAAAAATGGTAGTGGAAAATTTAAGTCAATTTGTTTTAAACGCCGAAAACTGCAATGCCTCCCGGTAGGCCTTGGCCAAACGAGCGATCATACGACTGGCCAGGAAATGTTTGTGCAGATATTCCTGAGATTGTCGGGCCAGTCTCTGGGCGTAGCTGCGATCCTTCAAAATGAGATCTAGCACGTCGGTCAGGGCCTTTTCGTTATGGAAAGGTACAGTCAGAGCGGTCTGGTCGTTGATCACCAGATCGTTATTGCTCCCGTCTGCCACTATTATGGTGTTTCCCACACTCATCGATTCTATCAATTCCGGCCGCCAGGTTTTGCTGGGCCAGGGTTGGATAAATATATCGACCGCTTGTAACACGGTTTTATAGACCTCGCTGGATGAAAGCATGGTTTCCAGCGGCGGAACGAAATGTACGCGCTGGATCAGTCCTAACTGTTTGACTTGCTGACGCAGATAATGTTCCGCCGGCCCCTCGCCCGAGAGGGTAAGATGGAACTGATGTTTCAAGTCGGCTAGTCGTTTGACCGCATTGATTAGGTCGGGGAATCCATGATGGTAGTCGAACCTTCCGCAGCAGAAAATTTGAGGTTTTGCCTGACCGTGCCTGTAGCAGCATGCCTGTTCCGTTACATGGGTGCCGATCGGCATAAACTTGATCCGTTTGGCCAGATCGGGCCGACTCTGCTGCACCTGGCGAGCTGTTTGACTGTTGCAGGGGAGTATTTTTCCGCAGCGGGGGCTGATATGTTTGAAGGAGCCGCTGTCAAATGATAACAAAGAGACCAGATAGGGGATTTGTAATTGTTCGCTCAGGTTTTGGGCCAACCGTGTTTGTCGTTCGCTCAAGGCGTGCAGGAGAGTGGGTTTGCAGGGAGCGAGTGCTTCGGAGAAATACGCAGCCTGCCGCCGAGGCCATAATCCCGGCCATATTCCAAATCGGTTAGCGGTAACGGTGATCTGGCGACGGGAGAGATTTTCCCGGCGGGATATTTGGTGGAATTTCTTAATTTGACGTATCAATCGTACCGGGGGACTGGGTACATATTCCAGCAAATGACTGTCATCAGTGCAGAGTAAACTTAACTCGCCGACCTCATCTATCAGCCCCACCGCCATCCGCCGCAGAGCCGGACCATATCGATGCAGAGTCTCATCGTCTGCCAAGAGTACAACCCTTAAATCCGCGGGTTTGGCTGTGACGGCATTGTCATCAATTAACTCTGATTGTGAATTGTTGAGTTCCAATTTGATTTTAACCGGGGTGTTTTATTATTGAGGTTGATACACCTTTTTCAAGATTAGTTTAATTGCCCTTGTTAGTTGGATCCATCCTGAATTAATAGCTCATAAGGTAATATTAACAGAGTATGCTCCTGATTCAGCAGCAGCGCCAAACAACCGGCATCATGCCAAATGCGGTGCATATTTTGACCTAAGAGGGCCTTGACGGGACTCTCAGGTAACATTCCCTCTTGTTTTATCCGAGTAACGAGTTGCCTTATCTGAGCTGTGGGATTGTCATTATCATTTTCCCCTTGTGCCAGCAGTTCATCCAGTAGCTCCATCAGTGTTTTGGGGCGGGGCAGGGTACGGATGTTGTATTTTTCTATTTTCGCCTGCTCGGCCACCCGCTTCACTGCATCTGTCAGGCCGCCAATCTCGTCAATCAGTCCAAGGTCCATAGCTTGTAATCCGGTATATATTTTTCCCTGGGCGAGTGTTTCGACAGGGCCTTTTAATCTGGTACCACGAGACTCGGTCACCCGCTCCTTAAAGATATCATATGTGTCTCGCATAATATTCGTCAGAGTATATCTTTGCTCTACGGTGAAAGGCCGGGTGATACTGAATATATCCGCGTTTCTACCCCGTTTATAAACGTGGGATGTTATCCCGATTTTATTCAGCAGGCCTCCCAATACGACTTTGCCTCCTACTACTCCGATCGAGCCGGTAATGGTGCAGGCCTCGGCCATTATCGTCGGTCCCCCGCAAGCGGTGTAGTACCCGCCCGAAGCTGCCACACCTGCCATGCTTACTACCACCGGTTTTGCCTGGGCCGCCTTGCGAATAGCCCGATAGATAATATCGCTGGCAGTCGCACTTCCTCCGGGCGAATTTATACGTATTACGATGCCTTTAATGTCCCTGTCATTGGCCGCCTCATTCAAGGCCATACGGATAGTCCGCGCCCCTACTATATTTCCGCTCCAGCCCTCCACACTTTCTCCCGATGTAATCGGACCGTCTATATGTAATACTGCAATCGTGTCCCCTGTGGCTTCCTGGGGTCGGCCGAACATTTCCTGAAAAATACTCATCAGGGCCAGGGGATTATCGAATTTAAATTCTTTTTTATCCGTTTCGCCGTAATTTAGTTCCAGTTGCAGATCGCCCTGCTGGTTCTTTTTAAGCAGCTCTAAAAATTCGGCCCGATACATGATTTTATCAATCAAGCCTGCATTTTTAGCATCGGCAGCAGTGAATAGTCCCTCATCAAGTATCTCTATCGCTTCTTCCCTGCTTATCTTTCTGGAGGTAACTACGATGTTTAGCAGATGTTCATAAAGTGAGTCTAAGATACTGTTGATTTGGGTTAATTCATTCTCGGTGGGGCCGGACTCGGTCAGAGTTTCCGCTGCGGACTTGAATTGACCAATGTGGGTAAAGTCAGCTACGATACCCAGCTTGTCGAATAGATTTTTGAAATACAGTGCCTCTCCCCCCAGTCCCGTTAGTTCAATTACCCCGGTCGGAGTCATAACGATTTGATCACATTGACAGGCCAGCAGATAGTTTAGTTGGGTGGGCGACTCCACATAGGCATATGTTTTTTTCCCGGCTTGACTTACTTTCCTGATGCTTCTACCCAGCTCATCCACCTGAGCCCAGCTCAGCAGCGGCTGTTCAAAGTTAAGAACCACAGCTCCAACTTTGTCATCCTGAGCGGCCTTGGCCAAACTCTGGGTGACCTGTCCAATGTAGGTGGTAGGCACATCCGAAAGGGTCAAAAAACTAACACCGGGTTTCTCGGTGAAATAACCGTCCAGAGATAAAACTGCTATCGTGTCGGTTTGAAGCTTGGTCAACAAAGACTCGCAGGGGTCCTGGGATATCTCGGATGCTTCAATCTGATTGGTTGGAGTTTGTTTTGTTGCTGTTTCCAGAGCCCAGCCCGGCTGGATCGGATTGAGCATAAGTAATAGAATCAGCGTCCCTGATAGTGATAGGATTGATAGTCTCGCCGACTTTGGCACCGGGCGGATTGATTTTTTCAGCATCTTAATATACTCCCAAACGCACAATCATATTCGTGTTTATTCGCGAAATCCAATAGTGATTATCTTTATGGTAGGGCCACGGTAGGCCTTAGTCAATGTTCTTACCGCGGGTCATCTTGCGATTTCATCCTGATTTACCACACATTAATTAGATGTCGAATTGCCGATTAATCCCTTTGGGGGATTTCCTTACCAGAAGGCAGGGGAAGTTGACCACATTCCAGCTCAAGGGGGCGGTTTTGGTAAATTGTGATTAATGCTTATGCAACAGGTAGTTACAAAAGGGTTTTTTTGTGAAAGTTGTTTCTTGCATTAATCTTTTTTTGTCTTTATAATTCTTAGCTTTAGTTTGGCTATCGTAAGCGTCCCAACCAACCGGGACTGCCGTCCCGATTTTAGCCGAATTCCGCAACGGCATGGATTAATCTTACCCCTAAACTGGTAAATGGCAGTAATTGAAAACTTTTAACAATTTGTTTTATAAGGAGTTAATAAATGTCAGTAGAAGAAGTATCTGAAGTTCCTCTATATGATGTACCGGAATCTATAAAAGGTAAAACGGACATCGACTTTCAGACCTATCAGGATATGTATAAGAAATCGATAGATGATCCCGAGGGATTTTGGGCCGATATGGCCAAAAAATTCGTCACTTGGACTTCCCCTTGGGACAAGGTGCTGAATTGGGATTTCCACAGTGCCGAGATCGAATGGTTCAAGGGTGGTAAACTTAACGTCAGTTACAATTGTCTGGATCGTCATGTCGAAGCAGGTCACGGTGATCAGACCGCCCTGATTTGGGAAGGTAATGACTCCGCCGAGGACGCTAAAATTACCTACAAAGAACTCCTGGAGCAGGTATGCCGTTTCGCCAATGCCCTCAAGAAGCTCGGCGTACAAAAAGGTGACCGCGTCTGTTTGTATATGCAAATGATTCCGCAGTTGCCGGTGGCCATGTTGGCTTGTGCCCGTATAGGTGCGGTTCACAGTGTGGTCTTTGGGGCTTTCAGTCCCGATTCTCTCGCCGAGAGAATAAACGATTCTTCCTGCAAGGTCCTGATTACTCAGGATACCGCCCTGCGTGGTAAGAAGAACAATATCCCCATGAAAACCAATGCCGATACCGCTGTGAAGGACTGCCCCAGCATCGAGCATGTTATAGTGGTTAAGCGTACCGGCCTTGAGGTTCCCATGCAGGAATCCCGCGATCTTTGGTGGCATGAAATCACCAAGAGCGAATCAATCGAATGTCCGCCCGAACCGATGGACGCTGAGGATCCTTTGTTTATCCTCTATACTTCCGGTTCCACCGGCCATCCCAAGGGTGTACTGCATACTACCGGTGGCTATCTGGTCTATGCAGCCGCCACCCATAAGTATGTTTTTGATTATCAGGAAGGGGACGTTTACTGGTGCACCGCCGATATCGGCTGGGTCACTGGCCACAGTTATATTGTCTATGGTCCCCTCTGCAACCGGGCAATTTCCGTAATGTTCGAAGGTGTGCCTAATTATCCAGATTTCGGTCGCTTCTGGGAAGTAGTGGACAAACACCAGATCAATATTTTCTACACTGCCCCTACCGCTCTGCGGGCTCTGATGAAGGAAGGCGATTCCTGGGTCGAAAAATACGACCTTTCCACTCTCAAGGTCCTGGGTACCGTGGGCGAACCTATCAAGAGTCCGGAATGGCACTGGTATTTCCAGATTGTCGGCAAGGAACGATGTCCCATCGTCGATACCTGGTGGCAGACCGAAACCGGTGGTATCCTTATCACCCCGCTGCCCGGAGCCATCAAGACCAAACCCGGTTCGGCAACCCTGCCTTTCTTTGGCGTACAACCCGAACTGGTTGATGAAAGCGGTACAACCCTGGAAGGCAACGGCGTCAGTGGTAATCTTTGCATCAAGTTCCCCTGGCCCGGCATGATGAGAACCCTATATGGTGATCACGAACGCTTCCGCCAGACATATTTCACTATGTATCCGGGTAAATACTTCACCGGTGACGGCTGCCGTCGTGATGAAGACGGTTACTATTGGATTACCGGTCGCGTCGATGATGTGATCAACGTCTCCGGCCATCGTCTCGGTACCGCCGAGATTGAAGGTGCCCTGGGCAAACACCCAGCCGTTGCTGAAGCTGCGGTTGTTGGTTTCCCCCACGACCTCAAAGGTTGGGGCATCTATGCCTATGTTACCCTTAAGACCGGTCAGGAACCTTCCGACGAGATTAAAAAGGAATTGGTTAAGGCCGTTCGCACCGAGATCGGCCCCCACGCCAGTCCCGACAAGATTCAGTTTACCCCCGGCCTGCCCAAGACCCGTTCGGGCAAGATCATGCGACGTATCCTCCGCAAAATCAGCGAAGGTGCCATCGATCAATTGGGTGACACCTCCACCCTGGCTGATCCTGCGATTGTTGATAATCTTGTGAAAGGCCGACAATAAAAATTTATGTGTTGGTTCTGTAAACCGACCCTGTAATATCAAAAGAAAAACGGCAGGAATTTTAATTCCTGCCGTTTTTTATTGTCTTAATTTTTTGCTATATGACGTGTTATCTGATTTCCCATACCGCTTGGCGGAGTACCGCATTTTTGGAATCAGCTTGCTTCTCGTACCAGATAGACAAAATTTTATTGTTATCCAGCTCCACAGATGAGGGATAGCCGAAATCGCCGCAGTACAGATTGTCCGAAATTCTTACAGGCTCCGACCAGGTCTTACCGTTGTCGGTACTGATACGTGCTTCAACTCTGTTGCTGCCGGAAGGTTTTCTCCCTGCGCCTCTATATGAGTAGGTCATCAGAATGTTTTTATCGGCCAGCAGCAGTAGATGCGAAGGAAAACCCCAAACACCAATGGAATGAATTGGCGTCCAGGTTTTGCCCCGGTCCCTCGATTCGGTTTGCAGGGTTTCGAAATGATAAGTTTTGTTATGGTTGCGTATCTGAACGATAAGCGTGCCGTCAGCGGCTTCTACTATATGCAATTCATGGTAATCCTTACTGTCATGATCGGTCATGGGTTCTATTCGGGATACGATATTCCATGTTTTCCCATCATCGGTCGATTCGCATAAGCCGATGAACTCTTCTGTTTTGCCCGCCAGCAGCAATCTGCCGTCGGATGCAACGATGGGCCCATGAGGCGACATCATCGGCACCAGATAAGGTTCTGACCAGGTTTTGCCGTCGTCTTCAGAACGAATCATCCATTGTTTTATTGCATTTTTGCTATCAACAATTTCTTTTTTTATGCTTGGATAACGATATTTTTCCGTTGCTATTTGCTGCTCCATCTTTTCCCAGCGCTGCTTTTTCTCCTGGGGCCAACTTGCTACTTTTTCTTTTTGGTTAAATACGTGATCCTGCCAATAGGTTGAGGTGAACCAGGTTACCAGCAGTGTTCCTTTGGAAGTCTGGCAAAGACCGGAATCTCTGTCGTCCAAGATGGACTCGATCAAAATTTGCGGCTTACTCCAGGTACGGCCGTTGTCGGCTGAACGCATAAATTCCAGTCTGCCGAACGGACAAACATGTCCCTCTCTGCCGCCGGAATATGAAAGGATCAGTTCGCCGTCTTGCTTTTCGGCAACCGTAGGCCAACCGATATAATATGAAGCGTCACTTATATTGTTTATGGAATAGACATATGCTTTTGGTTGTTGCTGAGCCTCTGCTGTAACACTAAAAACCGGCATGAACATCAAGGTAAGAAAACAGACGGTTGTTTTTAGTTGCCGAATCGACATGATACGATCTCCCTGGTTAGGTATTATTATTTTCACTATACGGTATTGTATGCTTCGCTGGTTGACTTTACCAAGCTGTTGCGCAGTTATTTTACTTGCTAGGTAGGGCGTATGCAACCCTATTGCCTGACTTGAACAATGGCTCTAGAAATATCCATCAATTAAAATATAATTGAAATCAGGGCGGTTTCATGTTACTCTCTGCCTCATTATGAAAATCAAGGCAGTACTGTTTGACCTGGGCGAGACCATCTTTAACTATGGCAGCGTGGATATTGATGCCCTTTTCCGCCAGGGGGCCCGTCTGACCTATGACTATCTGCGCAAGTGCGCCCAAGCCGCACCTCGCCTGCCGAAGTTTGAAAGATATCATCGCCGCCATATCTTTTCCATCAAATGGCATTATTTTTGGTCAATTTTGAGAAACCGCGAGTTCGACTGTTTAGCCCTTTTGGATAAAAGGGCTCGTGCCCTGGGGTTGCGTCTTCAGAGAAGCCAACTGGAAGAATTAGCTTGGCTGTGGTACGAACCGCTCGGTAACACCGCCCAAGTAGAACCCGATCTGACCACTTATCTGCAGTCCTTCCGGGACATGTCTCTAAAGTTGGCGATTATTTCTAATACCTTCATACCGGGTTTCGTACTGGATCGGCATCTGGAACGTTTTAATCTGCTCGGATTTTTCCCCACCCGGATATATTCCGCCGACACTATCTTCCGCAAGCCCGACCGTCATATATATCAAATAGCTCTGCAGCGTCTGGGGGTCTTACCCTCCGAAGCGGTGATGATAGGAGATAAAATTCGCGAAGACATCCGGGGCTCAGCTCGATTGGGCATAACCCCTGTTTACAAGCGCGGCTCAACTAACCATCGCAAGCGTATTCCTTCCCATATACCTGTGATAGATAAGATAGCCGAACTTCCCGGTTTGATTCGTTCCTGGAATAAATCCGATCCGCCTTGTCCGACACTTTCTGATAACGCGGTCCCCGCCGGAGCTTAGCAACTAAATCAGGCCTGTCCCGGCGGCACAATTGAATAACGGGTGCATGAATACTCTTTTTCACATTTTTATCATTATTATTTGTTGCCTGGCCTTGTGGGTAGGTGCTTCCTGGCTGGTTGATTCCGCCGCCCGCCTCGCCAAACGCTTGGGTATCTCCGAGTTGGTAATTGGTCTTACCGTTGTTGCCTTTGGTACCTCTGCTCCGGAGTTCGCCGTCACCATCGCTGCCGCTCTGGGTGGCAATCCCGATATTTCCGTAGGCAATATTGTCGGCTCCAATATCTTTAATATCGGATTCATCCTGGGCGGCTGTGCGACTTTGATCGCTCTTAAATCACGACCCACTCTTGTCTGGCGTGACGGATTACTTCTCTTGGCTGTTACCCTGCTTTTAATGTTCTTTCTCCGCGATCAGCAGCTTACCCGCCCCGAAGGTGTGATTCTATTTATTATCCTGTTGGCCTACTTGCTTTACCTTTCTGTCAAGCGCGAACCGATCCTGGATGAAGAAACCTCAGTACAATCTGCCACCTGGCGTGACGGTTTATTATTACCCCTGAGTTTGGTTATGATTATTGCCGGCGGCTATTTCCTCAAGGAATCTGCCGTTAAAATCGCTTTGGCCTATAAACTTTCCGAGTGGGTGATCGGTGTCACCGTAGTAGCTGCCGGCACTTCGGTCCCTGAGTTTGCCATTTCTTTAATTGCCCTGTTAAAAAAACATCACGGCCTTTCCGCCGGCAATCTTATCGGCAGCAATATATTCAACACCCTGGGTGTCCTGGGCCTGGCCGGGGTTCTTCATCCCTTACAGGTGGAACCCTCCTCCCTATTCAGTATAGGGGCCCTGGCGGTGCTGACCCTTCTGGTCCTGATATTTCTACGCACCGGCTGGAAAATCTCGCGCTGGGAAGGTCTCCTTCTTATTCTGCTTAGCCTGGGTGTCTGGCTTTACAACATCTTTGTCTTCGCCCGACCTGACTGAAATAATCCGATCATATCTATTCTCTTTTTTTTACATCTGCTGTCCCGTTGCCGTGAAATGTATTATTTTCCTTAATAATTGGTACCGCTCCTGCCCAGTAAATAATTCCCCAACATGTATTATCATTACATTGATTGGCACTAACGACCGGGCTGCTTCCTTCGCCCCGCACGGCAATCCCGCTCCAGGGATGTCTTTCGCAAACATTTTCCTCCACTTTCCCTACTGCCCCCTCACTAAAAAGAATGCCTGTGGGATAATTCTCCCGACATTTATTTTTCAGAACATCTGCTTTGCTGCCTTCATCCGAAATGTCTATCCCTTCCCATTTGTTACGTTCACATATATTACCCTTTATGATTGCTTTGCTGCCCTTATAAATACTTATGCCGTGCATATTATTGTCATTACAGGAGTTGTTTACAAGGTCACCATAGCTCTTGTTGGACAAGCAAATACCTGAAGATCTATTAAAACAACACTGATTTTGCTCAATGTGTATATTGGCATTGTCTCCAGACACCTGAATCCCACTGTATTCATTATATTCACACTGATTATTTTTTATTTCTCCCTTAACTCCCTTTATTATATAGATCCCACGGAGATTATTTCTTCGACATTTGTTATTTGTTAATGTTACTTTTACTCCCTGCTCTTCAGCTACGATACCGTTATGTTGATTCCTCTCACATATGTTCCCCTTTGCGGTTATTTGACCGCCCCCAATCAGGGAAATCCCGTTCCAATTATTCATATTACACTGGTTGTCTGCAACAATCCCGCCTGCGCCTTCAAAAAAGCGGATTCCCGATTTGCCGTTGAGAAAACAATAGTTTTGCATAATTGACAGGTTAGACACCGCCCCCCCCACTAAAACACCGAATTTTTTATTTTTACCGCACAAATTACCTTCGATTAATCCACTTGCCTTGTCGTAATAATATATTCCGTGTCTGCCATTTTCATGAAAATTATTTTTTCGAACTGCAACTATAGTTCCCGCCCCCCCCACGACAATACCATCGGTTAGATTGCCTTTGCAAAGGTTTTCCTCTACCTGACCACGTCCTCCTCGGCAATAGACAATTCCACGGTCTTTATTGTTCACACATCTATTTTTTCTCAGAAACACATCTTTGTCGGATTGTTCGACATGTATGCCGCATTCTTGGTTTCCCTCGCACTCATTCTCCGCTGCTTGGCCACTACCCTTTGCCCAGAATGCGATCCCAGAATGTTTGTTCATGTGGCACCGGTTATTTTGCAGCTGACCGTGTGTCTGCACGCCCCGCACGCCGATTCCATATTGGTTTTTCTCACAAAGATTGTTTTCAATTATTCCTTTGGATCCTTCATTAAGTATTATTCCATAGTAATTTTCCCGGCAGGTATTTCCCCGCAGCATAACATACGTACCTACATCTGACGCCCCGATTCCACTTTGGCACTTATGGCAGGTATTGTTTACTGCATTTCCCCGAGCACCTTTTTTTATATTAATCCCCAGCCGGCCGTTGTTCCGGAATATATTTTCTTCTAGTTGTGCCACTGTTCCTTCATTTTTAGCTGTCAAACCGCTGCCTGCGTTCGATTCCAACACACATTGGCGCAAGGTGACTTTACTGCCATTTTTTACTAATATCCCACTGTTGGCGGAGTTTCGGACCTGGCAATCAATCATCACGACCTCGCTCTGATCAAAATGTACCACCGACTGCGAATCTTCCTTATCTTTTGATTCTTCCGCCCTTTCCAACGTAAGCCCCTTTATCACAACCCCTTTACTATTGAGTATCAGTAAAACAGGAATTTTATGTCGTTCACTCCTGATTGTAACCTTATCTTTTCCCTCTCCAATAATATAGACTTCTTTATCCACCAGGATAGCTTCTTCATACTTCCCGGCCTGAATCAAAATTGTCTCTTCTTCCCTAGCTTCATTGACGGCAGCTTGAATTGTTTGATAATCCTCCGGCACCAGCAAGGTCCGTGGTCCGCGGAAAAATAGAAAATATACCAGTCCTCCCATGATCAAAACGAATGCTCCCGCTGAGCCGATTATAAATATTCTTTTTTTAGTATTATTTTCCACAGTCGAATTTCCGCTGGCTAAAATGTCATTTGGGGCTCCGCCTTTTCTCGTGGCCTCTTTGGATAATTAGGGTCGGTCAAATCCATATCCCACTGATATCGTCTCCATGGACTGGTGGGCATATCCAATAGTCGCTGCATGGCATCCTCACGTTTAAGGAATTCCTTGTGTAATTCCTCGGAGTCACCGCATTCAATCACTCGCCCGAATATATAATTTCTTCCCATTTCCTCCCAGGAAGCGAATGTGCACTGCAACAACCTTGCCGTTGGTATAATCTTCTCCCAGGCTTCCTCCTCACTGAGATAGCCTACCGCATACCCAAACCTGCAAAGGTTTATCACCCGGCAGAAATCCCACCCGATTAAACTTTTGAGGCCGAATTCACGATAGTATCTCCGCGAAATTTCTAATTGCTGCCAGGTTGCTTCATCCTGTTTATAAGGTAGCTTATAAGCCTCCCATTGTTCCTCGCTCATCTCTAAAATCATCCTGCCCCATTTTGCAAATGATTCACGATAGTTACCAGTTTCCAGCCCCTGAATACGACTTAACAAATCTCTTCGATTTTCAATTCCCCAACATCTGGATAGTAGTTCCTTCTTATCTTTAATTTCGACTTGCGTAAGCGGAATACCCGTTAGGGTACTGTGCCCATCATGGTTCCTCTCAAAAATCACTGCAGCACAGCCCAGTGCCCATCCTTTCACCCCTTCTACCGGAGGATCTTTTTTCAATTCGACATTTTTGTAATTATCTAACCTCGTTTCTGGAACATCAATCTTTTTAGCTACGTCGTTTTCTGGCCGATCTGCAATATTTCCCCAAACTTTCCCCAAAAGCCAAACGGTACTACTTCCGAACAGGATAAGAATTATTAAAAGAGGGAAAAATATTCTAAAATTCCGACACATTTTTACAGCTCTCTGTACAGTGCTAAATTATTCTTCAGCTTGTAATCTGTTCAGTTCGTCGGCACACATCTTTTTTTGATTAGGCTCGCTGAGTTTTTCCAGCGCTGCTTGCAGATACTTTTTAGCCGGTTCTTTCCGGTGCAGATATCTGCTGTAAATCAATCCCAGCATTAACTCTACCTGTTCGACCAAGGGATAGCTTTTGCTGTAATGACTTAAAAATGCCTCATAGCCCAGTGCTGCTTCTTCGTGTCTGCCCTTTTCCATCAATTTGTTGACGACGTCAAGTTGTGGTTGCTGTGCCAGCACCTGTTGCGGATCGATTCGTATTAATTCCTGATACTTATCGGTTGCCCCTTCCATGTCTGAGCTTTTATACGCTGCGGCAATATCTGACCGCAATTGCATAATCTGTTTTGCCTGCGGACTTAACGGTTGATCATCGCTTATTTTTACATCCACAACCCCCGGACCTTGAGATCGAGTTTGAGGGTTATATTCAAATGGTTGAAATCCACCTCGTACCGCCTGCCTGTATTCCCTGCGCCTGCGCCAGCGGGCGATCATGGCCCACATATCGAAATGACTGTGGGGCAGCCATTTCAGTGCGAGCATCACCAACGGTATCGTAATCCCGAATACGTATCCCGCCAGGTGAGCCCCGTAGGCGATACTGTCAGGTATCTTCACCACCACCGGCAACATATTATCCCATAAGATTAATTTTAGCAAAATAAAGTACAGGGCCGGTATATGTGTCACTCCCACAAAGAAAAACCAATAGAATACATGCACGGACGTCATGGGAAACAGCACCATATATGCACCTGTGATCGCCGCCACCGCCCCCGAAGCTCCCAGTACCGGGTTGTTATAAAATAATGAGTGCCCTAATCCGCTAAACACCGCTCCTCCCAGATACAGAAATAAATAACCAATATGCCCCAGCCTGTCATTGACATTGTTGCCGAAAATATAAAGAAAAAGCATGTTCCCGATAATATGCATCCAACTGGCGTGTAGAAACGCATAGGTAACAAACTGGTAAACTTCGGGCCGCTGCACAGTTGGAAAATGCTGCTGATGCGGATATAGCTTGTAGGGCTGGGCCTGCTCCCTGAGAACCTCCTGATAAAACCCGCCATTTGTGGGCACCATTCGGGGTTGATACGTGTAGATAAAGATCAAAACGTTCAGCCCGATCAGGATGTAATTCATCAGCGGCGGGCGGGAAAGCCGGTTGTCGGTGCCGATCGGAAATATCATAAGATTCAGTATCCTAAATAGTTATAACGGCGATTATTGTAATTATAGCGGGTTTCGATTGCAACTGTTGTTTTATATTGACATCCGGGTGGCTCTGTGGTAACTTACTTTCGACGCAACCGCCAAAAGTCTGAGAACCGCCCCAAAAAGCAGTCCAAACGAATTAAATCCTCTGGGGTGCTTTACTTTTGAAGCTGGTAGCTGTTTTTGTTTATACGCCCGGTTGGGCGCTTTTAAATTGTAGGAGTGAAGACCATGTTAAGCTCTCGAAAAAATCGATTCGCCGGTTTAATCATTTGCCTTCTGTTATCATCTTATGCTTCCATATTGTGGGCCCAGGCTGCCTCTGCTCCCCAGGGGCCTCTTTCGCCCAGTGCTCCCGCAGATGAGACGGCTGTTACATCCGACGACTCCCAGCAGGATAATTCTGACGCTGAAAACACACCCAGTCCGGGTGATAATGTTAATCCATCTTTTGAACCTTATCTGGGTGTTATTACCGGCTCCGATGTCTATATCCGTTCCGGTCCTGCCCAGATTTACTATGCTGTCGGCAAGCTCCAAAGTGGCCAACAGATTGTTGTCCGGGGCGAAAGGCACGGCCGCAGTAATTGGGCCAAGATAGATCCTGCTTCTGGGTGTTTCAGCTACATCGCCAAGGAGTTTGTGGATATCAATGATATCTCTGCAAAGCCTGAGACTGAAACGGCAACTAAAACTTCCCCGGATGAAACCTCTGCTAAATCTTCAGCCACTGATGCCGGTGCCGCGCCTCTGGCGCAGGCCGACTCATCAAGTCCTATCCAGGGCATAGTAACCGGTGATTATGTTCGTGTCCGGGCCGGCAGTATCAAGGTGCCTCCTCTTTATGCCCGCCAGGTACAGACCAAACTTAATAAAGGAACTGTAGTACAGATCATTGGTGAGCGTGACGATTTTTATAAAATTGTCTCCCCTCCCGGCTGCTATTTCTGGGTGGCCCTGGATTTCGTCAAACGCCTTGGTCCTGTACCTGCGGAAATGGCTAATGTTGCCGTTACTCCCGACGTAAGTGACGTAAGCCTGATTGAACAACAAATCCCTGCCACCGACTCTGAAGCGCAGCTTACCGGCTCCCTGCTCGAAAGGAAACAATATCAGGCGATCTTTAAGTTGTACAAAGCCGAGCAGGACAAACCCCTCAAACAACGCGATTATGCTCCCCTGAAGACCAAGCTGAAAGTTCTGCTTACAAAACTCCAGAGCCCGTCTGTAAAGAGTTCTTCGCTGAGACTTATGGACGCTCTCGAGCGGGCGGAGATTGCTCAAAAGGCCCTTGCTCGATCTTTGGCCCAGGATGAACGCTTAAATATTACTCTGAACAACATCGACAAGAAAGTTGAGCAGCTTGTCGCCGTCCGCAAACCTGCCGGTATGACCGAGCAGGAAATTACTGTGGAGGGGGTTTTAGAGCCTTCCGCGGTTTTCACCGCTCCCTTCAAAAACCGCCGTTTCCTGGTTCTCGATGATAGCGAGGACATTATCTATTACGCGGTTGCCGGAACCGATAGCCTGGACTTGAATGCCTGGGTGGGCAAAAAGGTCTCGCTTGTTGGCAAGCCTGTGTTTGACCCCTTCGGCAAGACCAGAATCCTCAACGTCACGGGTGTGATAGAACTGCCTAAAGAAGCAGGCAAGTAACACTGGTATTTCCTATCTGCGTGGGGTGAAAGTGCTTGCGCTTATCTGAGACAGACTTTGTAGGATTACCCCTCTGAGCTATTTTATAGTTCACCATGTTTTACGCGAAAGTCGCTTGACAAAAAGTTAGACTAGTCGTACAATATAAAAGTCATCAAACATAGTGGTATTAAACCACAAGGTCATAAGTGTATGGAAAATAATAACTTAAGCGCAAGCTTGGAGGATTATCTCGAAGCAATCTATCAGATTTGCCAAGATAAGCAGATGGCTCACGCCAATCATATCGCCGAATACCTCAAGGTCAGTAAAAGCAGCGTCTCATGGGCCCTTAACCAGTTGTCCCAAAAGGAATTAATCAATTACACCCCCTATGAGGCCATTACTCTCTCGGACAAAGGCCGGGCCCTCGGCCAGCGCGTCGCCCGCCGCCATCAGCAGATTAAAAACTTTCTTACCGAGGTCTTGGGGATCAATGAGAAAACCGCTGAGGCCAATGCCTGTCGCCTCGAGCACATCCTCGATAAAGAAATACTCCAGCGTATGGGGGAGTTTGAAACTTTCCTTGAGAAGTGCCCTCGTTCTGGCCGAGAATGGATGAAAGGTTTCGGCTTATACTGTAAGCAGGGTCAAACAAAAGAAAATTGCGCCGAATGTATTTCAGAATGCTTCGAGAATGTCCGGACTGCCTCATCAGAGAATATCTCTGAAAGTAATAAGGAGAATCTTGACGAGAGCGTCTCTGAACCAGTGCCCAAACTTTCCAAGGACCGGGATCACAACACTCTGCAACGGTTAAAAGAGGTGCTGCAGGAGAGTGGCACTCCCCTGGATCCTCCGGAACTGACCATTGCCGATACCTTTATGGCCACCGAAAAACACTTGACTGCTTTAGATCTGTATAAACAAGCACATCGCGCCAACCCGGAGGTAGCCAGGGAAGATGTTGAAACCGTAATGGGTATTTTGTGCGAGCATAAAATTGCCCGGGCCTTTACCTTCAAGGATCAAACTTATTACGAACACTTGCACCCCGAATCGCACCACGATCATTTGTTCTGTGTCAAGTGTGGAGCTATCGTGGAATTTTTTGATCCCCGCATAGAACGGCTCCAGGAAGAAAACGCCCGCCGCTGCGATTTTCGGCTGCTCCGGCATACCCTCAATATTTACGGCGTTTGTCACGACTGCATTAAACTTGATGCGAAAATCCGCAACCTGAGCGATTGTCTAAATGGCGAGCGGGTCCAGGTCGTTCGCGTTGTTGCTGATCGTCAGACACAAGACCGCATTACGGATATGGGGCTTAGCCCCGGCAGCCACGTCGAAATCCTCAGTGATAACTGTACAGGAGACAATATTATCGTGGTGACCGGCGCCACTAGAATAATGCTCGATCAGGCCACCGCCGGCAAGATCAGAATCGTACCCATATCGGCAGATCATTCTTCCCTGCCGCTGCAATGTCGCCGCCACCGCCACCGCCATGCCGCCGATCGTGTAAACCCACTCTTCTGTCAATCGGAGCCTAACCGTAAAGTATGAACCGGGAAATAACTCTGACAGATCTGGAACCGGGCCGGCAGGGAACTATTCTGCGTATCAACGGCAACAGCCCCTTCAAAAAACGGCTCTTGGAGATGGGCCTGATCAAAGGGGAAAAAATCAAAAAGGTAAAACTGGCACCCTTGGCCGATCCGGCTGAATATATTATCAAGGGCTATCACGTGAGCCTCAGAAAAGATGAAGCCCGCGAGATTATTATTTCACCGGAATGAGGCACAAATAAGTGTAGTAAATCTCATGGTTGACTTGGACATAGCCTCTAAGAAGTCGCCTGATCAAAAGGGCTCAAGCGATGCGGTAAAAACCATTACCGTTGCGCTGATGGGCAATCCCAACTCCGGTAAGACGACTATTTTTAACTGTCTAACCGGCGCCAACCAGAAGGTGGGTAATTATGGCGGGGTAACGGTTGAGACCAAGCAGGGTACCATTCGTCACGGCGATTATCGAATACACTTTATCGATCTGCCCGGCACGTATTCCTTGACTGCTTATTCCATTGAAGAGCTGGTGGCCCGCAACTATATCATCCGTGAACATCCAGACGTTGTCCTTAATGTGGTGGACGGCACTAATCTGGAACGTAACCTCTATTTGGCCGTGCAGCTTAAAGAACTTGGTGTCCCCCAGATAATAGCCTTGAATATGGCTGATGAGATCAAGAAAAAGGGTATCAAGGTTGACAGAGAGATTCTTTCCCGCGAGCTGGGTGCACCCGTCATACCCACGGTGGGAATAAAAAAAAGGGGTATAAGACAACTTCTCGATAGTATCGTTTCCTTGGCCGCCGGCCTGTGGGAAAAACCACCCAGCACGCCTGTACCTTACGGTCGGGAGATCGAAGACGAGCTGGAAAAAATCGCTGCACCCATTATCGAGCAGGCCCAAAAACTCCAGTATGATCACGCCAACCCCCAGGCCCATTTATGCCTGAATATCTCACCTCGTTGGGTATCACTGAAATTATTGGAAAAGGATCAGGACATCCAGCAAACCTTAAAGGAGGGAGAAATCCGCCGCCGGGTCGCTGAGCAGGTCGAGATCTCTCGCCAGCGACTGACCAGCCTTTTCGGTGAAGATCCTGAAACGCTCATCGCCGAGCAACGCTACGGATATGTCCACGGTATATGTCGCGCCGTCATCCAGCGCGGTGCCCTCTCACGTATCGACCTTACCCAGCAGATCGATAAGGTGCTGACCAACCGCCTGTTGGGTTTGCCCATTTTTGCTGTATTGATGTATCTGACTTTCTGGCTGGTTTTTAGGTTGGGTGAGATTCCCATGAACTGGATCGAGTCGGCTTTTCGGGTATTATCCCAGGCCGTCATAGATTACTGGCCTGCGGGCAGGACCTTTTTTCTTCGCTCTCTAGTGACCGATGGGATTATCTCCGGTGTCGGTGGTGTTTTGGTTTTCGTACCCAATATCATCCTGCTTTTTGCCGCCATCACTTTATTGGAGGATACCGGTTATATGGCCCGGGCCGCCTTCATCATGGACCGGCTGATGAAATGGGTCGGTCTCCACGGTAAAAGCTTCATCCCCTTACTCACCGGATTTGGCTGTTCCGTGCCCGGCATCATGGGTACTCGTATTTTGGATAACCGCCGCGATCGTTTTACTACTTTGCTGGTTCTGCCCTTAATGAGTTGTGGGGCCCGGCTGCCTATTTATATGCTCATTATCCCCGCCTTCTTTGCCGAATCTGTCAGGGCCCAGGTCTTATACTCTATGTACATCATAGGGATCATAGTGGCTATCTGCTGTGCCCGGCTATTACGAACCACCCTTTTCAGGGGAGAGCCATCCCCGTTTGTCATGGAGCTGCCTCCTTACCGCATCCCCACCCTCAAGGCTGTCCTGTTACACGTTTGGCAGCGTACCAGTCTTTATCTGCAAAAAGCCGGTACGGTTATCCTTGCTTTTTCCGTAATCATGTGGGCCCTGGCTAGTTTCCCTAAGGTCCCCCCCGAAAAAATTCAGGGACTAGGCCCACAGCAAGCCCATCAAGAGGCCTTGCAGTATTCCTGCACCGGTCGTATCGGCCGGGCCCTCGAACCGGTTGTGAAACCCCTGGGATTCGACTGGAAAATTGCCACCGCCCTGGTAGGCGCCTTGCCCGCCAAGGAACTTTTTGTCTCTCAAATGGGTATTGTCTATGCCCTGGGAGATACTGATGAACATTCCCATGTCCTGCGTGAAATTCTGCGGCAACATTACACCCCCCTTACCGCTTTTTGCATTATGCTCTTTTGCCTTATCGCTACTCCCTGTACAGCCACGTTCGCCGTCGTCAGGCGGGAAACCGGTTCCTGGCGCTGGCCGATTTTCCAGTTCGCCTCTCTTACTCTGCTGGCCTATATCGTCACCCTGGTTGTCCATCAAGTCGGCTCGCTATTAGGGATAGGCGTTACGTGAAAATATTGGGGCAAAGAAGCAACGTCATTGCCTATTTTACCTCTCCGGAGCAAATATTCTTTTCCTTTGCTATCCGTTCCCCCTGAAATATAATACTTGTTTTATCCGCCCCCAACACCTGGGGTGGCTATTTTGAGCGGTTTTCCGAGAGAAACGCATGAACATCCTGAATATCGTAAAAACCGATCAGCCTGATTTTCAGCAGATCTGGCAGAGCTTACGTAAAAAGCTCTCTTTGGAAGGAGAGCTTCTGGACAATCCCCAGCGTCTGGAGCAGGTCCGCGCGATTATCGAAAAAGTGCGACGTAATGGTGACACCGCTATTGCCGAGCTGACTGCTCAGTACGATAAGGTTGATTTGACTCCCGAGCAGTTTCGTATCCCCACTGATACTCTCCGCCAGGCCCACAAACAACTGCCCAACGAAATTCTATTGCCGCTTCGCCAAGCCATCGACAATGTCCGGCGCTACCAGCAGTCTATCATGCTCCAGACCCCTCCCGCCTTGGAGGAAAACAACGTCAAATTACAGGTACGATATCGCCCGCTTCAGCGTGTGGGTGTTTGTGTTCCCGGTGCCTCGGCCCCTTTGGTCTCCACGGTTATTATGACTGTGGTCCCCGCTCAGGTCGCAGGTGTTAAAGAAATTGCCGTAGTAAGTTCCCCCCGGCCCGATTGTAATAATAGCATCCATCCGGCCGTCCTGGGTTTGTGTTACGAACTAAATGTGACTGATGTATATCGCGTTAGCGGTGCTCAGGCGGTAGCTGCCTTGGCCTTGGGTACCGACAATATCAAAAAAGTTGACAAGATCGTAGGCCCCGGTAGCTGGTGGGGACAATTGGCCAAGCGGGAAGTCTTCGGCCTGGTCGATATCGACAGCTTTGCCGGTCCCAGCGAGGTGCTCATCATCGCCGATGACTCGGCCCGATCCGCCTGGATTGCCGCCGACATGCTCAGCCAGGCAGAGCACGCCCCCGGCAGTGCCTTGCTTATTACTACTAGCGAAAAATTAGCTCAGGATGTCGCCGCTCAGCTTGATACCCAGTTACAACAATTGGATCGCTCGGACCAGACCCGCAAATGCGTCCAGAAATATTGCCTGATTGTTGTGACCAGGGATATGAACCAAGCCACCGACCTGGCTAACGAATTCGCCGCCGAACACTTGCAGATCGAATGTAGCAACTGTGACGCTGTCGCCGAACAAATTACCAACGCCGGCGCCATCTTCCTCGGCCACTATACCCCCGTTGCCACCGGAGATTACTTTGCCGGTCCTTCGCACACGCTGCCTACCGGCGGCTCGGCTCGATTTTTCTCCGTGCTCAACGTGAACGACTTTCTCAAACAAACCAGTATTATCGGTTATGACCGGAACAGCTTGCGTGATTCTGCCGAAGCCATCGAAAAAATCGCTCATACCGAAGGCCTTGACGCTCACGCCCGTTCCGTACGTATCCGCTTGCAATGAGATAATTTTTTACAACCGTAGGGTGGGGCTTACCCCACCAAATTACTATTATGACATTTACTTTTCGCGACAATATAGAAAAGATGGCCGGCTACACTCCCGGTTTTCAACCGGACGATCCAGCGGCTGTCAAGATCAACACCAACGAGAATCCCTATCCTCCCTCACCAAAAGTTTTTGAGGCCTTAAGGAATCTCGACGCCCTTTCCCTGCAGCGCTATCCCCGTGTCTATTGGGACCAGTTTCGACAGGTTGCTTCGAAAGTACACAGCGTACGTCCGGAACAAGTCATCTGCGGCAACGGGGCGGACGAACTTTTATCTATGCTGGTACGCTGCTGCTGCGACCAAAGCCGGCCGATGGCCTATCCGGTCCCCACTTATACCCTCTACCCCGCTCTGGCCGACATCCAGGATTGTCCCACTATAGAAATTCCCTGGGCACAGGATTGTCGTATCCCCCAAGAACTTTTTAAGACGGATGCCGCTTTAACATTTTTATGTAATCCCAACGCCCCCACCGCCACCTTTGTCCCCGTGGACGAGATAGCCCGGTTAGCCCAATCACTTGATTCCGTCCTGGCCGTCGATGAAGCCTATGTTGATTTTTCGGATGACAATTGTTTACGCCTGCTCGAACGCTTCGACAATGTTATTGTTCTGCGCAGCCTGAGTAAGGGCTATTCCCTGGCGGGACTTCGTTTTGGTTACGGCCTGGCCTCTGAGCGTATCATCGATGCCATGATCAAGGTCAAGGACTCCTACAATGTTAATGTAGCCACCCAGGCCGCCGCCGCTGCCGCCTTGGCCGACCGGGACTATTTCCGTACCAACGTTGAAAAGATCAAACAACAGCGTACGCGTCTGACTACTGCCCTGCGGGAACTGGGCTTTGAGGTGCCCGAAAGTCAAACCAACTTCCTGCTGGTGCGCGTTACAGAGTTATCGGCCCCACAAATTTACGAAGAACTCACGCGACGGAACATATATATTCGATACTTTAAAACAGCAGGTCTTCAGGACCGGTTGCGTATTACTGTGGGCACCGCCCAGCAGAACGATGCTCTGCTCGGGGCCCTGGCCGAGGTCCTGAACAAATAACGAATACGACCCGTAATTCATTCTGACAACTGAAAACAGGAAATGAACATGGCTGACCGAACCGCGAACATCGAACGCACGACCAAAGAAACCCGTATCGAGCTACGCTTGAATCTCGACGGCTCAGGCCGCTACCAGATCAACACCGGTCAGGGTTTTTTCGACCACATGTTGACTCATCTGGCCCGTCACGGACTGTTTGATCTGGAGCTCAACGCCAGCGGTGATCTCAATGTGGACGCCCACCATACCGTCGAAGACGTGGCTATCTGTCTGGGCAGAGCTTTGGCCCAGGCCTTGGGCGATAAAAAGGGAATCGCTCGTTTCGGCTCGGCCCTGATCCCCATGGAAGATTCGTTGGCCCAGGTGGCCGTTGATATTGGTGGCCGCCCCTGCTGCATCTATAATGTTAAATACCGTTCCGGCAAGATAGGTGAATTTGATGTCGAATTGGTCGAGGAATTTCTGCGCTCTTTCGCCAACAACGCCAAGATGAACCTGCACATTAACGTTCCTTACGGCTCGAACAATCACCACACTGCCGAGTCTATTTTCAAGGCCCTGGGCCGCGCCTTGGCCGTGGCCACTCGTCTCGACCAGCGCGTCAAGGACATCCCCAGCACCAAGGGCACCTTGTAATTAAAGATTAACCATCGACTACGTCGATGCCGGCTGATTTGAAAAAATGTTACCCGATACCATAGCTGCTCTCATCTTTGATCTCGACGACACTCTCTATCCCGAGTTGCAATACGTCCGTAGCGGCTTTCAGGTTGTTGCCGCCCGCCTGGCCGATGATCAACATGACCGGGATACCATTGGCAAAATGCTTTGGCAGACGTTTCAGACGGGTCCGCGGGACCGTGTCTTCAACACCGTCTTACAACAATTAAATCGGGCCGACGAGCCCCAGGTTATAGATGAGCTTGTCGGAGTTTATCGCTGCCATCGCCCCCAGTTGCAACTCGAATTCGAAGTGCAGGCACTTCTGGCAAAGTTAAAACGAAACTATAAGCTGGGCCTGATTACGGATGGTTTTCTGCCCACCCAGCAGCTCAAGGTCGAGGCCCTCTCTCTGGAACATTTTTTTGATCACATTATCTACACTGAACAATTAGGCCGTCAGTTCTGGAAACCCTCCCCCAAGGCCTTCGAACTCATGGCCCAAACCCTTGACCTCAATCACTCCCAGTGTGCCTATATCGCTGACAATCCCGCCAAGGACTTTATTGCCCCCAACCAGTTGGGCTGGCACACAATCCAGTTACTTCGACCCGACCGCGTCCACGCCGATACCGTTCCCCCTGCTGGTGGCCAACCGCAACAAACTATTAACGATCTAAACGAGTTGGTTTGCACCTCCTGACAATAACCAAATCTCACCCTGCTCATATTCTCGGATATTCATAAACCCGTAGGTGTCCCCGGGAAAATAACCATTGCAATAGCGGCCCAATAACCTAAAATAATGGTCTGGTTTTCTGGTTTCATGGTATTTATAATATATCGTCTATGATGAAAAGGACCGCCATATATCTTGTTTTCTGCCTACTGCCGCTTTGGGCGGGAGGCTGTGGTATATCTGATAAATTTCAGACCCGGCTCAGAGATCAGATATCGCAGTTGCAGCAGTACCAATACCCATTAGCACAGGCCCCTGCTGAGCTGCAGCCTATGCAAAGCTATCTTGAGCAGGACAAGCCCCGAAAGGCTGAAAAGGCCCTGAAAAAATGGATAAAAAAGAATCCTGATTCCACTTATGTGGACCGCGCCTTGTACCTGAAGGGCCTGGCTCTGTTTGAGCGGAAATTATATTACCAGTCTTTCGAGGCCTTCGATAAACTCCTCACTGACCATGCCGCCAGTGAGTTCTTCGCCCCGGCTCTCTATAAGGAAGCCGAGATCGCCTGCTTATTTCTTGCCGGTGCCAAACGTAAGGTTTGGCGTTTCATACCCGCCAGTGCCCGCACTGAAGCCCTGACGATTTTGGATAATGTGGCCGAGCGCTGGCCCGGCTCGGACCTGGCCGCCAGAGCCCTCATGCTAAAGGCCGATTATAATTTTGATCAAGGCCAATACCTTGATGCCCAATTCGGCTATCAGATTCTTATCGACGAATACCAGCATACTCGCAATGCGCCCACTTTCGCAGAGAACTATTATGCCCGGGCCCTTTTACGTTGTGCCCAGGCCACCCAAAAGCAATATCGTGGCCCTAATTACGACGCCACCGCTCTGACCGATGCCACAATTCGCTATCGACAATATCGGTTAAGCTTTCCCGAACAGGCTCAAAAGGATGATGTTGATAATATCATTGCCAAACTCCATCGTCAGCAGGGGCAAAAGGAAATGGTAATCGCCGACTTCTATGACCGTACCGGCAAACGCCAGGCTGCTTGTTACTACTGGGAACATATCGTCCAGGATTATTCTGACACCGACTGGGCTAGCGAGGCTCAGCTCAACCTCGAGATGACCCAGCCCGAACCGAAATGAGATAACGACTAACTACATGTTTCACGAGAACAAATAATGTCACTCCCACTCAACCAATGTTTGAACCGTTCACCCGGTTGCACATTTACTCGTAAACTCATATACTCATATACTCTTATACTCATACACTTCATATTTCTTACGGGTTGCCAACACGGTGGTTATTCCACCGATAGTATTTATCGGACAGACATTAAAACTGTTTTTGTACCGATATTTGAATCCCAGAGTTTTCGGCGGCAGGTGGAATTTGAGCTCACCGGTGCCCTGACCCGCCAGATAGAACTGCACACCCCATATAAAGTGGTCTCAGACCGCAGTCAGGCCGATACAATATTGTCCGGACGTATCAATGCGGCCGAGAAAGTGCTGACCCAGGAGCCTGGTTTGGACCGGCCCTTGGAAAACCAGGTTATCTTGTTTGTTCAGGTTATTTGGAAGGATATGCGTTCGGGCGATTTGTTGATTGATAACCAACAGTTCAGTGTCAGTGGCGATTATGCCGCTTTACTCTCCGCCGGGCCCGAAAGTGCCATCCGCCAGGCGACGAACGAATTGGCCTTGAGAATCGTAGAAAGAATGGAAAAACCCTGGTAACCTGACCATAACATCAAAAGCGAACCCAAAAGACCACCGAAACACGCGTTTAATTTGGAATCACGGCGATTTTGAAATTTTGACTTGGGTGCAAAAATTGGGTATAATGAAATACTTGATTATCAAACTCGCCCCTGTACTTAAATCCAGTGAAATAAAATATGTCCAATAATAATAAAAATTATCCCGGCGACAATCAGAACCGTCGTCCCCCTGGCTTGCCCGGCTCTGGTCCCACCGGTCGCTACCCGCGTAATCTCTTTGGTTGGCTCGTAATCGTCGTCCTGGGGGCATTGATGGTATCTATGCTTGCTGATATGGGGCTGACTACCAAACAGATCAAGTATAGCGATTTCGAAAAACGAGTCATTAATGATGAAATCAAGGAAGTAACCATATCCAACACCCATCTGACCGGCGTCATGAAAGATGATGCCATGGAAGGTAAAGACCCTAAGACCAAGAAATTTGAAGTTATATTGCCCGGTCCCGGCAAACCGGAAGAGCTTACCAAACTGCTGGGCGCGCACGGGGTGGAATACAATTTTGAAACTCCCAGCACTTTCGTGCAGATTTTAATTTCCCTGGTGCCCTGGATTCTCCTGCTCCTGATTATGTATTTTTTGGTCTTTCGTCAGTTCGGCAAGGCTGGCGGTGCCGGTATGCTCGGCAGTTTCGGCCGCAGCCGCCACCGTATTGCCAACAAGGAACAATCCAAAGTTACTTTCGAGGACGTAGCCGGTATCGATGAGGCCAAGGACGAGGTCCAGGAGATCATTATCTTTCTTCGCAACCCCCGTAAGTTCCAGCGACTCGGCGGCCGTATTCCTCGCGGTGTCCTGCTCGTAGGCGCCCCCGGCTGCGGTAAAACCCTCCTCGCCAAGGCTATCGCCGGTGAGGCCGACGTCCCCTTCTTCAGTATCTCCGGCAGTGATTTTGTGGAAATGTTCGTAGGTGTAGGTGCCAGTCGCGTTCGTGACCTGTTCAAGCAGGCCAAGGAAAATTCGCCCTGCATCATTTTTCTCGATGAGGTTGACGCCGTCGGCCGCAAGCGTGGTGCCAACATTGCTGGCGGCGGCCACGATGAACGCGAACAAACCCTAAATGCCATCCTGGTCGAAATGGACGGCTTCGATACCAACGACCAGGTCATCGTCATTGCCGCCACCAACCGGGCCGATGTCCTGGATCACGCCCTGACCCGTCCGGGGCGATTCGACCGACAAATCTACGTACCTTTGCCTGACATCAAGGGCCGCATGGAAATACTCAGAGTCCATGCCAAGAAGGTCAAGATGGCTCCGGATGTGGATTTGCAGCGCCTGGCTCGTGGTACCCCCGTGTTCAGCGGTGCCGATCTGGAAGCCATCATTAACGAGGCTGCCCTGGCCGCCACTGTGGCCGAAAAGGAATATATCGAAATGGTCGATCTCGAAGAGGCCCGCGATAAGGTCCGCTGGGGTCGGGCTCGACGCAGCCGCGTGATCGACGAAAAGGAAAAAATCGCTACCGCCTTTCACGAATCCGGACATGCCCTCGTACAAAGTCTGCTCGAAGATGCCGATCCCCTTCATAAGGTCAGTATAATTCCCCGCGCCAATATGGGGGGTGCAACTTTCTCGTTGCCCGAAAAAGACCGTACTATGTACACCAAAAAGTATTGCCTGGCCATGATCCGGGTCTGCTTTGGCGGTCGGCTTGCAGAGGAAATTTTCTGCAATGATATCTCCAGTGGCGCCCAGGCCGACATCCAGCAGGCCACCGAGATTGCCCGCCGTATGGTTATGGAATGGGGCATGAGTGAAAAACTCGGATTCATCCGCTATGGCAGCGATGAGTTACAGGGCTGGTTCGGAGATATGTCCATGGGACGCGAGTACTCCGACCGCACCGCCGAAATTATCGACCAGGAAATAAAACAGATCATGGATGCGGCTTATTCGGACGTTAAAAAAATTATCGAAAGCCATAGTTCGCAAATGGAAGACCTGCAGCAGGCTCTGATAAAATATGAAACCCTCGATGACGAAGAGGTCAAAAAAATAATCGCGGGGGAAAAACTGGACAAACCCACCGTCGCGGACCTCTTGGCTGCCGAGCAGAAGCGAACTGAAAACGAATCTAAAAAACGCCGCCCGAAAAGCGAATCTGCTGATGATGGCCTTACTAATCCCATCCCCAATCCCGGTCTGGGCTAACAGATATCGGCTCCAGCCTTGGTATGCAACTCAATTTGCGATTTCTCCGATTAGTTTTTTCCTAAATGCTTATATTTTATTAATCCATTTCCCCAAATCAACCGATGAGAAAATATCTTGCCAGTCGGAGGCTTTACTACTGGTAAGTAAGACTTTCTTGAACATAAATTAAGAAAAGTCTGTATTCATCGGTATTAAGCTTGGCTGAATACTCTAGCGAAACCATGGGAAAACAGCCCCCGATTTTAAATCGGACGCTACCTTAATGGTTTTTTTGGGGCAAGTAATTTAGGTCAGGGGGATTGGAGTATTGAGATGTCATTATTGCTTCAGGTCGGAGAATTAAGGCCGGGAATGTTCCTGGCCGCCGACATAACCAGTGCGTATAGAGTAATATTATCGCGCGGTCATAAATTAACGGACAAAGATGTTGCCTATCTGGGCCGCATGTTCCCCGATAAGAGTTTCCCGGTCGAGCGACCCGAATTTGAGCAGGGCTCAGGTTCACAGTCGCCTCTGGATAAGCGGGAAAAAGATCAACTTGCTTATCGTTTCCAGAGAAAGATTGATACCGTCGCGAGTAAAGCTCAGTCACTTCTGCACAACTCTGTAGCCCTGGACCCCCGCCAGCTTGAGGAGCTGGATCAGGCCGTCCAAAAAATGCTGCAGTTCATTCGTGATAATCCCTTCACTATGGACATTCTGGAGAAGTTGACTTCCTCCCATGGCTATCTGCAGATGCACGGCATGAATGTCTTTTATTTCAGTCTGCTGCTGGGGTATGCCCTGCTTGATTTTGCCAAACAGGACAGTTCCTCCAAATCCTGGGATGTCACTAGCTTAACTCCTTTGGCTACAGCGGCCCTCTTTCATGACTTGGGTATGATACCTATCCAGCACCTTTATGATAAAAAAGACACACTCTCCGAGCAGGACAGAAACTCTATCCGCGTCCATCCTCTGGTGGGTTTCGATAAACTTCCTGAACAGATTAGTGAAAAAGCCCGGCACGCCGTCCTCCACCACCACGAAAACTTTGATGGCAGCGGGTACGTCCACGGCCTTACCGGTGAACAGATCAATATTTTTTCCCGTATCCTGCGCATAGCTGATTCTTATACCGCCGCCACTACCAACAAGGTATATCACAAAGCCAAGGGTACCATTCAGACTCTGTATGAAATATTACACGGCGACTATTGCCATTGTTATGACCCGATATTGGCAAAACTATTCATTAATAAAATCCAGGCCTTCCCCATTGGTGCCAAAGTTAAACTGACCAACAATAAATGGGCCGTAGTGGTCCGCCACAATCCCCAAAATCCGTTCCTGCCGGAGTTGATCACCGCCTTTGACGAGCAAAACCGGCCGATTCCTAAAAAACAACTTGCAAAGCCGTTTATCCTGAATCCTAAGGATGATCTCCGCCTTGTCTCATTTGGACGACAGGACCTTTCTTTCCTGAAACATCTCCCTCCCGGTCTGCAGCTCGCCGATCATTACGAATATTTCAGCCGGGCCTGTTCAGAAATCCCCGATTCTGATCCTGTTTCCGTCTGATCCTGCGATTGCCCACTCCGGCTCAACCGCTTCTGGCCCTAAAACCATCCTATCTTTATGCCGATAAAGTAATAGATGACTATAGGGCCCCTATCGGCCTGTTTTTGGTATATCATTGTTGGTTTACGTCCGATATTTGCGGGCACAATATTGTTTACGGATTAACTTTATGCCTATTTTGGTCCATGTTGATGATCTGGAACCGGGAATGTGTCTGGCCAGTAATATTATTAATCGCTTCAGCGTTCTGCTCCCGCACGGCCACACCATTTCCGAAAAGGATATTGCCTCCCTCAAGCGCCTCACCCCCGATTCCATGATCCAGGTTGTCGATCCTCTGTTGGACCAGATTGTTGAGTTTCAGGACGACAGTCACGACCAGAACGTCTCTCGAGTAGTAAGAAAAAATGTCGCTTCTGTAATCGGCAAGGTTGGCAGCAATATCCGCTCCGGTGTTCATTTAACTCGGGAAAACATCGCCGGTATGCAGAAGGTTATCCATGAAATGCTCCAATATCTGCAGGACAATCCCGTTACTATGGCTGTTATTGAGCAGAGTTCCGGCTGGGACGATTATCTCCAGCAACATAGTGCCGGTGTATTTTATCTCTCTCTGGTAATCGGTAATACGATCCGTAATTATATTAAGGGTGAGCGCGAACGGCTCAGCTCGGCTAAAAGTATCTATAATGCCATGAATCTTGCTCCCCTGGCTACCGCCGCCCTCTTTCACGATATTGGCATGGTCCCTCTTGAACACATTTATAGTAAAGATGAGCCCCTGACTGACGAGGAAAAAGAGATGATCCGCGCCCATCCCATTACCGGCGCCGAAATGCTCCCCGACCAGATCCACCCCATGGCCAAAAAGACAATCCGCGAACATCATGAAAACCAGAATGGTACCGGCTACCCCAACTCCCTGCCCGGCGAAAAAATCAGTATCTTTGCCCGGATCATCCGCATTGCCGATGCCTACTCCGCCGCCATTTCCCAGAAAGTTTATCAGCAGGCTAAATCACCTGCTTCGGTTTTGTATGAAATGCTGTATGGCCGTTTTCGTTCTTGCTACGACCCTGTCATCTTGAAAGTATTTACCAGCATCGTTCCTCCTTTCCCCATTGGAGCCAAAGTACAACTTCAAAACGATTTCTGGGCTGTCGTGGTGGAGCATAACCACCGCTCGCCCTTCAAGCCGCAGGTCATTGTTGCTTTTGATCAATGGGGTGACCCTCTTCCTGAGGAACAGATTAATGCCCCTGTTCCGCTCGGTTCTACAGATGATCTGCGTATAAAGTCTTTCGCCGGTGAAGACCTTTCTTTCTTAAACAATTTGGAATCCGACGACTCCGATCCCCTCGCCGATGCCCCTCTCGAGCAGACCTTCAGCGAACTGCTCGACTTCGCCCTGCCCTGATCCTGCTTTATACCTTCTGTGTTCTCATTCCCTCTTACAATCTCCTTGGCACGATTTTAAAGTTATTCCACTTCAAAACGGTAGTTCCATCGTCTATTTGGCGCACTGTCACCATTTATCCCCAATTCAAAGATACCGTTGAACCCCTGGATATTATCCGCCCAGTGAAAGTCAAAAGCTGGATTACCTTTGTTCTCACCTACCAGTTTTCGCGCTATTGCCAACTCCAAACCATTACCATTAACCTTATAGCTCCCCTGTCCCACCGCAAGCCACTTACCATTCTTCCATCGCTTAAGCGTTGTCGTATTGTCGTCGATTATTTCCAGGTTCACCACATAGTCATAGCCCAGCCAGCCGGTTTCCGCATCTTGATCGATATCCAAAAGAAGCAGCATCCACATCGGGTCCGTATGACAGGTAATAGCATCTTGGGTTTGGGCAAAGAAATATAAATTTTCTTCATTATACCCGGCCTTGGTAATAACAAAATCATTTCGACCCGTGTTGTTTGTATATAAGACTTCTCCATACCCCACATGCCGACGGTGTTGCACATCCCCGATTGTATCGCGATATTCCGGAACAATTGTTTCCCAATCGGCAAAACATCCGTCGATCGTAATATGGCTGGGCCCTTTAGCCTTCGGACGAGGCCGAACACCCTTAAACCGACGTATCCAATTTGCCAATTGATAATAATAGTTGTCTGTATGCCCCCCGCTCATCGGTTCGCAATCCCGGCTATATTCTTGAGTATATTGATCAACAAACAAGCCTCCCGGAAAGTAGCAATCCTTATCCGTATAGGGACCCCAATGCTCATAGCGACCGGCGACCCATTCGTTCCAACCGGTCACGAAGATAAACGTCGGATCGATTTCCATTGCCCGGCCCCACTGTTCTTCAAAATTCAGCCCCCACACCACGGCATCTTTTCGTTTATCCTTTGCACCGTTATGCCAGCTCCGCCCCATGGCACCACGCCTGTCTGACATCGGCGCCGGACCGGGCGTATTGGGCAGCGCGTTCTGGGCCACTCCCACACTCATCTGTTCCGCCTGACCTATACTGTTGCGGAATACGTGTTGCGGAAAGACCTCCAGCCAACTCCATTGCTCCGGACCGCTGGGCCCTTTCCAGTAATCTGGCATGTTGCGCCGAAAGGTAAAGAAGTTCAGCATTGCCGGGTCCTTTACGAATTTCTTATTCGCCAACATCAGCGGCTTACCTTCCCAGCAGAACCACAGATCCCGCCATAAACCCGGCTTATACAGATCCTTCCAGAGTATATCGAGCACAGGCATAGGATCACCAAAGGGGCAGATAAAACCGATGGCCGGTGTTTTATTGCCCTGCTTCCTCATTTGCGTATAGGTCCGGCACAACGCTTCGTATTCATTTTTCCAAGTAAAGGTCGGATTAGTGGTATCGAAAAACACCGCATCCACCCCGGCGTCAACCAGCATGCTGGCATGTTTGCCGATCACAAATGGATCAGTCATCAGGTAATACCCAAGTTCCGGCTTACCCCAGTGGAAGCAGCATCCGTTATTAGGCCAATCGACCTTGCCGTCCTTGGCCGCGGCTATTAGCTGCGTATTGTCGTTCGGCCCCGCCTTACCCCGCGGCACGTGCCACGTCCAATAGAATATACCCACCCATTTGTTTTGCCGCTCAGAACCGGCTTGGTCAATCCCCGGCTGCTTTCTCCCCAACCCATCCGTAGCCACCCAGGTGTCTGCATAGAGATCCCCGTCTTGGTAAGCCTCACCCGCAAAGGGCTCAACACTGACTGTCTCCTCCGGCAAGCTCCATCCTATCAGCAAGACTACCCAAACTATAACACTAACACGAGTAAGTTTATCTGATATTTTTATCATAAACTAATCCTGTGAATTCCCCCCAATACAATCCCAAATGCTGGAATCAATAAATTTATTATGCACAGATTTACACTAAAGAACACCATATTTTTTTATAAAGCCGATACCCCGATTTACTTCTCCAGCCAATAATAGCTAATTCAACGTAGTCCAGCCGCTTGACGGCATCATGCTTGACAGTTCATTTCGATTTCTTGTAGAATTATTAGCCCCGAACGGAGAAATTATGTTTTATAAGATCTTAAATGGGAACTGTTATTTTAGAAGCGTGTTTGCTTGTCTATTGGTCTTTTCAATGGGTGGTTTTTCGGCTGTTTCTGCATCAGATTGTATTAAAAAAGTATCTAAGCCGCCTTTGATTTCCAATATCGTCTCTGTCTATCGATCTGGTCAGGTCTTTGTGACCTGGGATGAACATGACAGCTCCTCTGACGATTTGAAAGTGTACCTGTCTTCTCAGCCGATCACGGCGGCTGAGTAACTTTGGCCCGTAAGATCAATGTCTGTTTCTAGGCGGGTATAACCATCCCAATAATTAGGGTCGCCGGCAAATGCGTTAAAATCCGCCAACGATTCGATTAACCACGGATCCCCCTGTGTACCGCTGCCGTTCAAGCCCAACAAATTCCCACTACCCAAACAAATCAACACCCCCAGGATAGTAATTCTTCCCATCTTTACCTCCTGTCGCTATATGTACAACTTTTCAGTTCAACTACTTATTAAACCCTATACCCAATATCTTTGACCCACTTACAATGGCGTAGTCAGGGTGGGCTGCGCTCTGCCTGTGGTGAGCTTGTCGAACCAACTCGTGGTGAGTTTATCGAACCAGCCCACGCGGTTCTCCTTTCTCGTTTACCCGTTTACTTGTTTACCTATATTCTTGGCGTCTTCGCGCCTTTGCGTGAATATATTTTATCTGTGATATGTATTTTTTACCGCGGCGCAGCCTTGGCGGAGTCTGGTTGCTTTCTAATTTTTGATTTATGATTTACTTCCTTTTGCCCCGCCGTCGGTGACAGAATCCTCTTCAATGCCCAAATATTCACCCCCCAAATAAAAAAACCACGACCTTGATCGTGGTTCTAGATTGGTATTGCATATTATTGTGAATTCAATTGTTATGAAACTCTTTTATACATCGTTCAAGTGCTTCTTTTATTTTTTCATCACTTATATCTTTTTTCTCGTTGTATAGCCTCCTTTTATATTTTTTGAACTTTTCAACGAATGCACTCTGCTCTATTTTTTGTTCACACCACGTACTGAAAATAAAATCGACCGACGCCAATAATTCCAGTTTTGCAGGGTTATCTAAAACATCTTTGAATTTTTCCTTAAACGCTTCAATTTTCTCTTTACTTTTTTCGCTAAACTTCCATCCCTCCGTACCTTCCTTATATGCTTCTTTTTCTGCACCTAATACAGCATAAGCATCATAGACCAGATCCTGCGAGTAGGGTCCATATTTATACCATCCAAAACCATACCCAAGCTGCATACCATCTGCAATAAGCAAATATATCGTCTTTTGCAAACGTAAACGTTGCTCCATACCTTTTCTATTCAGACCAAATTCGTTTGCTATCAGGTATAATATCGATTTTTGGTTTACTTCCATATTCTTTAATTTCCTATATCTTTATATATCGATTTTAAGTCGTTCCTGACTCAAATTGTTATTTTATCCTTCTTCCCCCTCAATTTCAATAGCTTCACATAAATATTCCTCACCCCAGGAAACCCTGCCGCATTTTTTACATATAAAAGCTGGGTTTTTTACTAATTCTTTTATTTTTTCTAAACCTTTCTCTTCTTCAATTATTTGACACAAATGAATCCCCTCCTTACATCCACAAGCATTTTTCCCTGGTTGAAAATATCTCTCTTTAATACTCTTGTATTCGCTTTTCAGTCTCTCATTGATGCCTTTTTCCACCCCTTTTGAGTGAGGGATTTTAATACAAGGACCAGCTTGCATTTTTTAACGAAATAGGTACAATTGTAAATTAGAAACTGAATTAGCGAGGAAATTATCCGTATTTAACCGAAGTCTAAATTAACAGTATTGTTATGGTAGCACTGGATATCTTCGGTAACACAAGGATGAATTTTATCAAGGCCACAATATGAGAGAACGCATCCCTATAAATCCTGAAGTACTTCGTTGGGCCAGAGAAACTAGTGGTTTTGGCATAGATGATGTTGTTGGCAAACTCAAACGGAAAAAGGTAACTGCTAAAACCATCGCATCTTGGGAAGATGGTACTACAAGCCCGACTTACGCCCAACTGGAGAAGCTTGCTTATGAAATTTATAAGCGCCCCTTAGCCCTTTTCTTTTTTCCTGAGCCTCCTGAAGAAGAAACTCCCGCACAGTCTTTTCGAACATTGCCTCAAGAAGAAATTGATCTTTTAGAACCAAGATTACTATATTTGGTGCGACAGGCAAAAGTAATGCAGGAGAATCTTAAAGAATTATTTGATGGTATCAATCCTGCAAGAAAAAGTGTGTGCTCTAACATTACGATAAATAGCTCAGATACCATTTCCGATATAGCTAAAACGGTTCGAGACTATTTAGGTGTGGGGCTGAATGAGCAGTATGCCCTAACGACTAACGACAAAGCATTAAAATATTGGCGAGAGGTTCTGGAAGAACACGGGGTCTTCATCTTTAAGGATGCTTTTAAGGATGAGGAATGTTCCGGGTTTTGCCTCTATGATAATGTATTTCCCATAATCTATATCAATAACAGCCAAGCAAAGATACGCCAGATATTTACGCTCTTCCATGAACTAGCACACCTGCTATTTAGAACTGGCGGCATAGATTTAAGACATGATGATTTTGTCCAGAGAATGAAAGGACCAAATAAGCGTATAGAGGTGTTCTGTAACAGATTTGCTGGCGAATTTTTGGTACCTACCAGAGATATTAAACCTCGAATACACAATCTTCCCATAGATAACAACCTTATAAACCAACTCGCTAAGAAATATAGCGTTAGTCGTGAGGTGATATTACGAAAGTGTCTCGATCTTAACCGTATCACAAAGGCTTTTTATGAGAAAAAAGTCAAAGAGTGGGATGAGGAAAGATTGGAGCGTAAAAGTTCTGGCTCAAACAAAAATAGCCCTACTTATTATGATGTAAAAAAAGCGTACTTGGGGACACACTATATTGATATTGCTTTTAGTAGATACTACCAGAATAGAATTTCTATTGGACAACTTGCCGACTACCTTGGCATGAAAGAAGCTCATGTGCGGATATTCGAGAGCTACGCGCTGCATGGATGGGCGACGGCATGAAGTATGTTTTTGACAGCGATTCTTTTATTGACCTGTTTAGGCATTATTATACGGAAAGATTTCCTACGTTGTGGAAAAAATTTGATGCTCTGGTTTCGGGAGGGAAACTGATTTCGGTCAGGGAAGTTTTTAGGGAGATAGAATCAAGGAAAGACTCACTTTCGATTTGGGCAAAAGAACATAAGAACATATTATTCTTAGAATCATCAACCGAAGAACTTAAATTTGTGGCCGAGATTTTCCAAGTGCGACATTTCCAGGCGATGATTCGTAAACAAGAAAGATTAAAGGGAATGCCTGTTGCTGATCCATTTGTTATTGCCAAAGCAAAATTTTCTGGTGCTTGTGTGGTAACTCAAGAGAAAATCACGAAGAACGCGGCAAAAATCCCTAATGTTTGTAATCATTTTGAGATACCTTGTATAAACCTTGAAGGTTTTATGGTAAAAGAAAACTGGATATTTTAGTTATTTTAATATTCTTTTCTTATTCTCTTCGTTTTCTTCTGTTTAATTATTTTTGTGTCTTTTGAGCTTTTTGTGGCAATTAAAAATCTGTGAAATCCGAGTAATTCGTGGCTGCTTAAACGTGGATTCCCTAGGGGCCCCCATTAAAACTATACAAAATATACCACACTTTTCATCAAAAGTCAAACACTTTCGCTAAAAAATCACCCACTTTTAAGACGAAATTCGACGCAATTTCACCCTCCTCAAATTTTTTTCTAAAAATTCACCGTCCAAAAATAAGCGCTTACATTCATTTCCCTAAAACGCAAAATAAAGACTTACGTCAAAATCTCACAACCAAACTATAAAGACTTACAGCTATCCCCCCACCCCAAAATCCACCACCTGCCCCCTTTTTCCTCTCCTGTAATTCCCTCTCACGCTTGGCAAACAATGCCTCTCCCCTTCCGTATCTAATTTGGCGTAACCATCAAATACACAAACACTTGTAGCGATTTCCCCCGACCAATTCCTACCTCTTTACTACCCAAAATCCCCCCTGTATTGCCCTTTTCAGTACTGGTATGCCCTATTAATTTGCCCAAGTCCGATAAAAAAATAAAGTTTTATTATTGTTTTTGCCGACCTTAATAGCATAACATAAAATAATGACAGTTTGTCTTAACCATATACTAATACTATAGTTATATTTATTCTTCAGCTATTAGGCATTGATCTTTTTACTTATTGATGTTTTTGTAAATTAAGTATATGCAGTAGTTTAGATGTAATTTTTACGTAGGCCGGGGTAGAGTGAGGTGACATATGCGTTGCATTGGGGTTATCAATCAGAAGGGAGGATGTGGTAAGACTACTGTTGCCATGAACTTAGCAGCCTGTTTGGCGGTCCAGAACCATCGCACATTGTTAATTGATATGGACCCCCAGAACCACTGCGCCGTAGGCTTAGCCGTCCCGGAGGACCAGATCGAGAATAATATTTACGATGTCCTCATCTCCGCCGACTCTCCCAAACCTATCCCCCTTAGCAGTATTATTTGGCAGATTTCCCAGAATTTCGACCTCGCCCCCGCCGGCATCGAACTTGCCGCCCTTGAGCCGCAATTAGCCGGTAAAGTAGGTCGGGAAAATACTTTAAGTGAAGTGCTCACTTCCATAAGTGAGACGTATAGCTATGCCATTATCGATTGCCCACCCAGTGTGGGACTGCTTACTTTTAATGCCCTGCGGGCCTCCGACGAGGTGGTTATCCCGGTGGAAACCGGTTATTTTGCCCTGCACGGCCTGGCCCGGCAGCTCGAAACCCTCAGCATCCTCAAACAGCAGTGCCAGCAGCCCATCACCGTGAGGATTTTAGCCAGTATGTACGATGTACGCACCAAACTGGCGCGTGAGGTGCTAAACGAACTGCGAAAAAATTATAACGTGCAGATGTTCGAATCTATCATAAATTTCAACACCAAATTAAAAGAAGCCGCCAGCTTCGGCCAACCAATTTCCGAATACGATCCCAGCAGCAAAGGTATGCGGGATTTCATGACTTTGGCGAGTGAGTTGGTGGATTCGGGTAAGGCCGATGCCGCTGTGGCGGTGGCAAGTGTTGATAGTCAGCTAAGGGCCATCAGCAAAACTGCCAACGAACTGCTGGAAGAATCTCAAAAGGTTTTAGGGGCCGAGCCACCTAAGAGCCATGACGAAAAGGCAACCATCGAGGAAAAAATTGATTCGTTTTACGGGATACATCGGCATGATGACAAAATGGAATTTGTGGCTCTGTATCCTCAGGCGGAATCGGTTAAGCTGGCGGGTGATTTCAATGGTTGGCAGCCTGAGCAGACGCCGCTGTCATCCGGAGGGGCCAACGGGCGCTGGTCGGTAGAACTGCCGCTGGAGAAGGGGGTTTATCGCTATCGCTACGTCGTGGATGGGCGGTGGCAGGAAGACCCCTATAATCAAAACGTAGAACCCAACGAATTTGGTGAATATAATTCGATAGTTGAGGTCAAATAAACCTTCGGGGAATATCCATGTCTTTAAGAGAGACAACGGCCCCCCAGCGCGGGATGGGGTCCATAGCGCATTTTTTTCTGTCCGACAGTAATGTGAATCGGCAAGAAAATGGTCCGCAAGCAAATCAAAAAGAAATAACTTCGGATCTGGAGGTGGCAAACTCCGGGCAGGCGGCTATTGGGGTAGAGAAAGAATCGACAGAGCAAACTAAGGAGAAATCACTACACACGGAATTGCTGCTGGGGGAGGTGATACTGGCTGATCATTTAAGTAAGGCGGATGAGAAGGTTAAGGCCTATGTCGAATATCTAAAGGGGCTGGAAGAGAAGGTGGGGCTGGTAAATATTGATGCCGGTGAGGCATATCAACTGGAAAGGGAAGGGCAAAAGGGGTGCCAGCGGCAGGTCATAGCCGAGACAGAAGATATAGAAGGGGGGCTAATTCCGGCACTGAATGAGCTGGCGGGGTACTATGATGTATTGCTGGTAAATCTGGAAGCATCGTTTCGCCGGCGGGCCCAGGAACTGATTGAAAATTGTACGTGGGTAACGGTTTTGAGCACCTGTCGGGAAGGTGATATAATCGAAACCTATAAAAATCTGAAGTGGTTGGCGGAAGATATCGGCTGGGAAGGTAAGATTTACCTGTTCGTTTGTGAGGTGCCGGGTGATTCAGAAGAAGAGGCGGAAGAAAAGTCGCTGAGGGTATTCGATAAACTTACCGATACGGCCCAGAAGTTTCTCAAGGTGGAAGTCGAATTAACAGGCTATCAGTTGCAAAAAAGTGATCCGGTAAAAACGGCAACAGTTGCAGAACCGGAACAAAAAATTAGTGCCGAAGTCACTGAGGAGAAAGAAATCAAGAATAATCCCGAGGAAAAACAGTCTGTTGGGCAGGAAAGGCCAAATGGACTTACGATTTTCAGGCCTATGCCGATAGTTTCACTGCCCAGGAGCGATGATGAATTGAATGATATTCTGCAATTGGCTTTGCCCGTTTGGCCGGGGGTATTGTCGGCACCGGTAATGGTGCCCATACCAAGGGAAAAGGATATAGTAGAGAGAATATTAATAGACAGTACCGGTCGGTCTTACGTTACTGATGCAAGTCTGCAAAGTGACGAGAACTTTTCAGTCCGAGCGCTAACAAGGCGGAAGTGGCTGGAGGATAACTTGTCACTGATAGCCGGCTACTGCAGGCAGGTCCGGATCGATCAAGATCTGATCCCGGGGGTGGTGCTGGCGGGGGCGGGCTCGTTAGAAGCACTTAAAATCACCTGCGCTGCGATCAGCGATTTTCCCTGCCATCTGCTGCAGCTTTACTTTCTCCAAACGGGCGAGGATTTTTCGCTGCTGTCGGTGCCTAGATAAGTTTCACGCAAAGGCGCGAAGACGCCAAGATAAAACATAAAATAATTAACCGCTAATTCATCCTTCGCAGTCGAGCTTCTACCTTCGTTAATCCGTCATCGCTAATCCATATTCGCCAATCCGTCTCCGCTAAAGCTTCGCCGTGACAGGAGCTACGTCGGACACAAACTATGGCGGATAAAACGGCGGACAATAGCCAGTGGATTCGACAAGCTCACCACAGGTGGATTCGACAAGCTCACCACAGGTGGATTCGACAAGCTCACCACAGGTGGATTCGACAAGCTCACCATTATTGGAACGGAGATATGGTTTACATTTAACCTCCAACCTTTGGGCGGGAGGGTAAAAACTATTTTTTAACCAACCAGACCCGATGACGATTGTTACACCGTTGGGTTATATGATGCGGCATCTGTGGTTGAGGGTTTTGGGTTTTGATATTAGGTAGACACCGGATTTCATGAAGAAATTAGTCGGGTGTCACCAGATTTACCAAGGCCAGGCAGAAAATGGACTGGCAGGAATTGGTTTTAATTTAAGCCATCTGTACAACAAGATAAATACCTTCTCGGCTTAACACGGGCTTTTGGAAGGCAGCCGAGAATTGACCGACAGCAACGAACCATTCCTGGAGGGCAGCGGACGACTCGCGGGGGGCGGCTGGTTATTTTCGGAGGGCATCGGGAATAAGTGATGACAACGGCCCCGCTACAAACAAATCTTCCTGCAAACGATCATGCCTGCCTAACAAAATCAAACCTCCATGCTTGAAAATAACATAAAGAACTGATATCTTATATACAGGATTTGCGGGACTTTTTCAACAGCCCCAACGTCCCCTATTTTCTATTTCCTATTTTTTATTCTGCTATCCAGTTCATGCTACCAGGATGTGCTATACATTCAGACCTTATACCAATTACATATCTAGTTCCGGGTTTAAGGTCAAATTTAACTGGTGGAACTGGTATAATTTGTGTAAAATTATCAGGGATTTCCCCGGCCGTGACAATAAAACTATCCGCGAAAACATCAGCAGTAGGTTTAATTAACCAAACAAGTCTAGTTTTTGATTCTTGATAGTCCCACACTGCAACTTCGATTATTTTGCCTTTATTATACTGCTGAGGCAACCTAAATGTATTTGCTTCACATATAACTTGTACCGGGTAGACTATCTTATCACCAAAGCAACCTGGGATCATTATAAATAGCAACCATAACATAAATAAAGTAGATAATTTTATAAATCTATTATTCTTCATTTTTAATACCTCCATGTCATCCACGTGAACTTGCATCACGCTCAAAATGCTGAATCCATGAGTCTGTGATATTATATTTCAGTTGTAGACAATTTGCTATACCAGTCATCGAAACTACAGTTGGAGAAGAAAAGGGGCATTCTAATTTTCTGTTACCATTCATTTCCCAATTGCCCTGGTTTTTCCGGATTTTCCCCGAGGTCGCAGCGAGTACTATAATCCAGTTGCTGGGCGATCCGGCGTATCCACACATGAGAGCCGAAAGGGTAGCCACGGCTGACACGTTGAGGCTCCTTGCCCCCATAACTAATAAGATATAACGAATTTTTACAATAACCATCTATATTATACTATAAAAATTTGGTGGCGGAGGGGGGAGGAATATAGGATAAAGACCACCCAGGGCGTAGCCGGTTCGACAAGCTCACCACAGGTGGATTCGACAAGCTCACCACAGGCTGGGGGCTAAATAAAAAGAGGGGAGGTAAAGAGGGTATCAAGGTAAAATATAAAATGTAAAATAGACAATAAGCACACAAAATTGAAAAGAAGGTAACGAAGGGAACAAAGAAGTTAATATAAGAAGAAATTCGTATTTCTTTAATGCCCCGGAAACCATTCTACTTCGAATGCTTTGCGTAACTTAGACACTTTCGATGCATACCTAGGATCATTCGTAAAATGAGTCTTCTCATAGGGATCTGCTTTAAGATCAATGAGCTGTTCTTCAAAGCCTTTGACATCATACTTAATATATTTGAGCTTATCCTTATCAACCACCATACGTCCGATCTCGGACTCGACACCAAGAGTATCCCGCCATTTAACATTTTTGCCTTCAAACAGCGGGCGCAGAGTTCTCCCCCTGGGCTCGGCGAGGGCTTTAGTGCCGGCATAGTCGCAAACCGTCGGCAGCAGATCGAGCCCGTTGGAAACCAGGTGCGTAGCATCGATGCGCCCCGGAGGAATTTGGCCTTTCCACATGGCCATAAACGGGATATTAGCCGACTCTTCGTAAAAGGTGGTCTTGTGTTCAAGGCGATGAGACGAATTGTTATCGCCGTGGTCACTGGAAAAAATAACAAGGGTGTTTTCTTCTTGGCCGCTTTGCCGGATGGCATCGAGAATTATCCGGATTTCGCTATCGACAACCTCTGTCAGGCGGCAATACGCCCAGCGGTGGCGCCGCCATTGTTTTTCTGAGTAGTTATCGCGGGCATAACGGCGAAAATCTCGCTGTTCCAGTAAATAATCGATCGCTTTGGGTTCGTCTTTCTGAACTTCGTAATTAGGCGGAAGAGGAGGGCAGTATTTTTCGAAGAATTCATCTTCGCTTATCCCCTCGGGGATTTTTAATGCTTTATCTAACGTTGCAATTTCAACCTTAGCACGTTTTACAAGTCCTTTTTCCGACTCATTTTTTGCCAAATCCCTTATCGCCATATAGCAGATATCATGCGGATTGATCAGTGAGACGATCATGAAATATGGTTTGTTATGTTCGCCTTTGATATATTCGGCCGTTCTTTCGGCAAGCAATTTTCTTTGATCGTCACATATATCATTGAATCCAAGAGCCTTGGGAGTCAGCGCTTTCGGCAGATGTTCCTTACCGCCGTAAACCAGATTGTAACCGGCCATTTTGAGAAATGCTGCAATCGTCGTATTCCTGACCTCGTCGGAAATGTTCCCAATCCTCATCGAACCGCGGTTTTCCCGAGCCGGCTTGCCTTGGTTATCGTTAAACGATCCTGCAAACCTTCCCGTCATCAAACTAACCCTGGCCGGCGAGCATACCGGATTGGTCGTATAGGCCCGTGTAAAACGTATTCCATTCTCAGCGATATAATCCATAGCCGGGGTCTTGAGCCATTTATTACCCGCACAACTCATCATAGACGCACTCTGCTGGTCGGTATAAATGTAAATGATATTCGGCTTTTTGGATGGAACGTGCTGGGTACTTTGCAGACAATTGCCCATAAACAGCGTCGAAGCACCTACCGCACTAAGTTTTAGAAATTCGCGACGGTTCTGTTTTTTCACAATCAAAATTCCCTTCGTAGAATTTTTCTACTGCGATAACATTTTCTTTCTTACGTGATATTCGCTCCACGGGGTCGGATCTTCTTTTATCTTGTTCAACTTTTCACAGTCATCCAGCCGCGTCCGAAGGGGCGGCGGGTGTGTCGCCCTCGATTGGTGTGCTCGTACATCTCCTCTGTCGGCTTTACCGGCAAACGGGGTTCTGGCATCTGACTTCTCCAGTTATTATAGCGTTTGTCCATTTCCTGTAAAGGGCGGAGAGAAGTACGTTTTGCAAAAAGGTGATACCTATTTTATTCCAAAGGGTGTGCCCCATAGCGGAAACCTTAAAGCCGGTTACAAAGATATTACTGTCTTCAATCAGAAGAACAGATATTCAGTTCTGTCCCAATAGATATATCATTGTGGTCCAGTTGACGCCGCTGATGTGACGCAACTGGCAGCGGGCGAGAGGTAAAAGAGAAGGATTGATGGGGGTGGGAATTGGGGGTATTATGGGTGTAGGTGAATTGGCAGGAAAAAGCAGATAATGGCATGATGGCCAGTGAGCTATGCAAAATAATGATATAGATAAAACCAAGCTGAGTTCTTTAGCTCGGCGTCTTCTTTCTCATTTGGAGAAATCTTTCTCAGCCAATGAGTACGTCAGCTCATTCAGTGACAGGCTTGAAGTTGTTATTCCCGGAGAGCATGTTGAGGTCGGCGATATGCACGTTTGGGTGGATAGTGACGAAGTTATCGTGGGTATCGGTGAACATTTTCATACGCATTTTGCAACGTTATTTTACGAGACCCTATCAACTGATGAAGCAGAGGCAAAAGTAGTCGAAGAGGCATTATTGTTTATTAAGGATTTCACCGACAAAAAATCCATATTGGAAATCACGTATTATGGCAATGTGCCCAGAGCAACAGGAGTAACCTATCCGGATATTGTTGAAACCTATACAAAACAAGGTCCATTAAGCCTTATAAATCTGGTTAGAAGAGTGTTCAAACGGAATAAATTTACAAAATATTACAAATGGAATGGTCCGTGGCAGGGCTAACAGGACAATTCGGCTACTGCGCGGGGATGTCCCCCCTCGATTTTACATAGTGGTCCAAATAGCAAGAACATGTCTAAGCTCGTTTATGCAGCGTATCTCTGAGAAGTTAAAGCGCGTATTTTTTAGTAATTCCCGTCGCAAAAATCTCTTCGAGTTCGTCATGGAGGGTTTTCAGTTCGTCAAGGAACTTAATATGTAATTCCCGGGCGGACTCGTTGGCCAGGTGTCGATAATATTCAATTCCTTTGAGAAGGTTTTCCCTTACTTCCTGGAAGTGTTTTTGTGTGCCCGAGAATAATTCCAATGAGTATCTATCAATCTCTTGGCGAAAGTTGTCGATGTAAAATTTCAGTTCCCGTATAAACATATGCGGACGTTCGTGATTTGTGAGCAGGGATAAACGTCCATAGATATGTCCCACCATTTCCTTTAAGGAAGTAACTTTTGAAAAATCCGCAATACCGGGACCGCAACAGATTGTAGGGGTGGCATCGGGCTCAATATTATGCATTATTTTGACGGAAGCGCCCAGTTCGCAGCAAATACAGGCCTTGGCGAGAATATCTTCCTTTAAGACGGCAAGTTGGACGTCAGAAAATCCTTCACTGGGAAGATGTTCGAGTTTGCGTTTCTGGTAAGCACGTGAAGCTATGCAGATCGGGATTTTCGTAAACTCGGTATTAGTGACGGCATGTTTTTTGGGACAAGAGGTGCCTGGTTTGCCATTTTGTATGCGTTTAAGGCGGGCTATTTCACTGCTGGAGTTAAGCAGGTTCCAGTAAAGGATCCCCAGGGGTGAGCCATTAGTGAGGCGTACATTTTTGTCGGTGGCCTGGGCGAGTTTTTCCAGATGTTCCCGGTCAACGTTTGCTACTTCCGGTACCAGCATAAAAGGTGTACACCAGCCCGTGCCGTCGACATTATAGTATTGCAATAGGAACTCATTTTCATCTGCGGTACCGATGCCGCCCTGGACGGTAATGCGCAGCGGGTAGGGTTTGTCGAGAGTTGTTAGATTGCGGGCGAGAAGAGCTTTTATATAGGCCGAATAAAGTGTTTCGATAAGCTCGTTCTTGTTTTGCTTGAATGCTTCCAGGATCGGGCCCATCAACTCTCCCTTGGTGGCAAAGGCATGTCCTCCGCAATTAAGTCCTGATTCGATGCGGTATTCTGAGACCCATATACCCCTTTTGGCCAGGAATTTGCCCTGGATCAAGGCTGAGCGATAATTGCTTACCTTGAGAATGACTTTTTTCTTCAAAAAGCCATTTTCGTCAGGTAAAAAATCGTCAAACCGGGGTAAGTAGCTGTATAACGGCGGATTCATACCTGCCGAAAAGATTACGGAAGAGTTCAAGTTGCTGTTAGCAAAGCCGCGCAGGGCCGCCATTGCGTCTGCAAATTCCGGAGGAAGCTTTTCGCCCTTGCGATACACGTCCCGATTAAGTTTGGTCATAATGTTGACATCGATACTACCCGGTACGGCCTGAGAGCGAAGTTGCTGCTGTAACTTTTGTTTCTGCTGAGGATCTGAAGTTGCAAGCATATCAAGATAATCCTGTTTTAGCGTTGAGGCAGGCAGCAACTCGAAGTAGCGGGTGATCTGGCTGTCGGGCTCAAAAGGAGAAGCTTGTAATGCCTCGACCTGGGGTTTGATCAGGCGGTCCATGAGATTCAAATAAGCGGTAATACGCAGGGCGCGCGCATCGTCATTACTGTCGGTAATCTCCTCATAGGGCAGGTGGGCTTTTTGGCAGTGTAACTTCCGCATCTGTTCGATGAGAGTGTCATCAACGAGGGAAATAACTGAGGAGATGCCATATTTAGCAATCCTTAGGGGCGTATCGATTGTAAAACCGGTGCCCATTACAGGAATATGAAAGGTATGCGGACTCTGTTGGATCGATTTAATCATGTTTTTAGGTATCTAACTGTCAAGGGTATGAACCAAATAGTTAAAAAAATAATTTCCTTATATTATAATGACCAGCCGGGTCGTTAGGGGGGATTGAGGTATTTTTCGGCGTCGATGTCTCTTTGTTTTTCCAGCAACCAGCGAAAGTCGGCATAGACATTTGCCTTAGGAAATTGTTTGAAAACCTTGGCGGCGTGAAGGTGATCAAAATCGCAAAGGGCGACGATATTTTCACTGGTGCGGCAACGGATGTCATTTAAGCCCATGCCGGCGAGGTTGAGCATGTTGCTGGGTGGGTTATTGCCGTGGGCACCCAGGACATGGCGAGGGACGATGGTAATCGCGGCGGCAGCGGTAGAGCCCCTAAAGGCACGTCGGTAAAGTGTGCTGTTCGTAGAGGGGCGGTGAATTTCAGGTTTTTTCATCCTTATATACTACTTGAAAGATAATTAATTTTACAAGAGAATATCAGAGTGCGATTTCGCACTTTTTTCTGTTTAATATTCTGACATAATTGTCGGCAAAGGGCCTAGGCAAGGCGATAACTGATTTTTTGTAACTATCGGGGGGTGGCCCGAAATCAAAAAAAAATATCAACGGCCGTAAGAAGGCCCTTTAACAGGCGGTAAGCCTAATATAAAACTGCGAAAGTTAAGTTATTATATAGAAGAATGAATAAAAGCCAAATGGCTTTAAATTTTAATAAGGAGAAATGAGTTGTGCCAGGAATAGGCAGAATCGTTATTATAGTCGTGTTGGGTGGTTTATATGTCAGTGCTGAAGGTCAAGAGACAAGTTTCAATATTTTAGCGATAGAGAAGCCTCGGATTCTGGCGAAGGCCCAGCGATATTTAAATGAACCGCCGCGAACAGTGACAGCAGATCGCTGCGAACGGAGTGAGGGGGGGCGGCATGATTACTATTCGGAAGGTGATTACTGGTGGCCTAACCCGGAGGATCCGAACGGTCCGTACATACGGCGCGACGGAGAATCGAATCCGAAAAACTTCTTAAAACATCGTCAATCAATGTTGCGTCTGAGTGAAATAATCGGGACGCTTACATCGGCCTATTTGATAACCGGGGACGAACGGTATGCGGCGCAGGCTGTTAAACATCTGAGGGCGTGGTTTGTTGATGAAGTAACATTAATGAATCCGTTTTTGCTTTACGCACAAGCGATTCCCGGGCGCTGTTCGGGCAGGAATATCGGGATCATCGATACGCTTCATCTGGCAGAGGTTGCCCGGGGGGCAAAGCTGTTGTCCAGATCGCCATCATTTGCGGCGGCAGATCAGGTAAAAGTCAAGGCATGGTTTCGAAAGTACCTGACGTGGATGAATACGCACGAGTACGGCAAAAAAGAAAAGGTGCATAACAACAACCACGGGGTTTGCTGGTCTTTGCAGGCGGCTACTTTTGCAGATTTAGTAGGGGATGAGAAAATGAAAGAGTGGGTCCGCAAGCAGTTCAAGAGGGTTTACCTGGGGGAAATGATGAACGAGAAAGGCGGTTTCAAAGATGAACTGAGGCGCACCAAGCCGTATTGCTATTCACTTTTCATGATCGATGCTATGGCGGGAGTGGCCCAGGTTGCTTCAACCGGGGAAGATGATCTCTGGTCTTATAAGAGGCCCGATGGGCGCAGTATGAAGCTGGGGATGGAGTTTATCGTGCCATACATAGCCGACAAAAGCAGTTGGCCCTTGAAACCAGATGTTATGTGGTGGGAGGAATGGCCGGTGAGACATATATCTTTGTTGTTTGCCGGTCTGCATTTTAACAGGCAAGATTACCTGAGGATCTGGGAGAAGCTGGAGGCCGACCCGGAGACGTTTGAAGTATTACGTAACCTGCCACTGCGACATCCGTTGCTTTGGATTCCTAAGGATGCTGCAAGGCCATAGTATTGAAATGGAGGAGATAAGAAGATAATAAATACGCAATACAAAATACGAAATACGTAATACAAAATAAAAGACCCCCCAGAACGTGGTCTGGGGGCTAAATAAAAAAGAACAGCATGGGCTTGGTTCGACAAGCTCACCACTGGCGGAGCCCACTCTACGTTTCTAATGACCTTATCTGGTCATCTCTATGAGGGGGGCGACGGGGGTGATGAGTAGGTTCATGGCGCCATCAATATTCAGGGTGCTAACAATGTATTTATCGTTGCAAACAAAATTGGGATGCGGGTCGGGGTGCCAGGTGGAGGGGTTTTCGGCGGTATTGTAAGGGGGGTTGTAGGTTTCTATGCAGATGAGATTGTCTGTTTGGGAATCGTAGAAAAAGACCTTCCAGGGGCAGCCACGATAGAACGGGCCGATGTGCTGATCGAAGGTAAAGTAGCGGCCATCGGCGGTGCAGTGGGCATGGGTGGCGCGGGTGGTAGTGATCATTTTACTTTGGCCGGTCTCCAGGTCGTAGCGGGCAATGCCAAAGCCGGGTCCTTTGGAACCTTTGGGATAGGCACAGTAATATAAACCCTTGCCATCAGCACCCCACCATTCGTGAGTGGCATTGCCGCCATTTATCGGAGGAATGAGTTTTGGTTCTTGTCCTTTTTTCCAGAGCCAGAGACGTTCAAAAACACCATCAGCATTGGTGGGAATCCAATGGTATTGATTTGTTACGACATCGCTCCAGGCGTCAATGCAGATAAACACCATATTGTCATCGGTCGGGCTGAACTGGGCGTGACTGGCGCCGGGGAAGGGGCGGCCCCATTCGGTGTAATGGCCGGTGGCAATATCAACAGCACCACAGATAAATTGGTTGTCGATACGGGCATCAAGAAAAAATTTGGTTTTGGAGGCGCTGCGGGTCAGATGGAGGCCGAGACGGTAAATGCGATGTTGGGCCGGAGGGAAACTTTTCGGTAGGGAGCATAACTTTGTGTTTACATCTTTATATTGCGAATAAAGGGAATGATTGAAAAGTCCGCGGGTGGTCGCCCAAGAGAGATCGCCGGTTTGGGTGTCAAGGTAGGGCGATGGGCCAAAACGGTTGATTTTCGGTAAATCGTACACAATATCTTTTTTGAAATCCACGACGCCCATTGAGTCGGTATTTTTCGGCGGATCGGAACAATGAAACAACAGAAATCGTCCATCGTTCGTCATGGAGCGGTTTACAAAGTAAAATGTCTGCTGCTGGGGAGCAACACGGGTTTTTAAGACATAGGAAACTACACCGCTATTCGGATCGGTCCAGCGGATAAAATGTTTTGATGTTTCCGGAGTTTTCATCTCAGAGGCATAGAGATTTGTCAGAGGAAACAGAGATGCAAATAACAGATGCAATAAATAAACAGGCAACTTATACAAAACCTATTCCTTTCAAACGTTAACAGGATTGCTCTATTATAGGCGAATAAGATATTTATGTAACAATTTTTTGTCTTGCCTGGAAGGGGCAATTAACGTATAAATTTGTCATTATGATTAGAGTAGCAATAATTGGAGCGACAGGTTATACAGCGCGGGAGGCGATCGAGATCCTACTGCGGCATGCGAAGGCGAAGGTTACGTATTTGACGGCGCTGCCGGAAGAGTGTGGGCAGGTAGCGGAGATATTTCCGGTGTTTCAAGGGAGACTGGATCTGCCGGTAGAGCTGATGGATTTGAAAAAACTGGCGGAGAAGGCGGATGTGGTGCTGGGGTGTTTGCCGCATCGGGTGTCGATGGGGTTTGTGCCGCAACTATTGGGGGCGGGGGTGAAAGTCGTGGACTTCAGCGCGGACTACCGGCTGCATGAGGCGGCGGTCTATGAGAAGGTTTACAAGGTGGAGCACACCGACAAAGAAAATATTAAAAGAGCGGCGTTTGGGCTGCCGGAATTGTTTCGGGAGCAGATAGTGGGGGCGGAGCTGGTGGCGAATCCAGGTTGTTATCCGACGGCGGCGGCGCTGGCGGTGGCACCGCTGTTGCAAGAAGGGTTGGCGGCCTGTGATGATATTATTGTTAACGCGGTCTCGGGGGCGACGGGGGCGGGACGGAAGGCATCGGCGGCGTTTCATTTTCCGGAAATGAACGAGAACCTGTTCGGATATGCGGTGGGGACGCATCGGCATCAGCCGGAGATCGATCAGATTCTGTCGGACTTTGCGGAAAAGAAGGTGAAAGTTTTGTTTCAGCCGCATGTGGGGAGTTATGACAGGGGGATCGTGGAGACGATTTACTGTCAGCCGCTGAAGCGGGTGCAAGATAAGGAATTGCTGGCGATTTTCCAAAAGTGTTATAAGGATGAGCCGTTTGTGCGGGTGCGGCAGAAGCCACCGGGGGCTAAAGATGTGGCGGGGACAAACTTCTGCGATTTGTATCCAGCAGCGGTGGGGGGGAAGATCGTGGTTTTTGCGGCGATCGATAACCTGATCAAAGGAGCGGCGGGCCAGGCGATCCAGAATATGAATATAATCTGCGGGCTGCCGGAGACGATGGGATTATTGAATACGTAATGATAAATACGTAATACGAAATACGCAATGAGAAGAAGCCACCCAGGGCGTAGCCTGGGTGCTAAACAAAGAATAAATGGCGGGCACGGCCCGCCCTACTTGCTAAACTCTAAACAAATTCAAATTCAAAAAACCCAAATGATCAAAACAGAATAAAAAAAAACGGTGGGGCGAGCCCCACCCTACTTTCGAGAGGTTAGAAGGCAGGGAGTTAGAATAGTCGGTGGCAAATAAGAGTATAACGGGGCCGAAGGGATTTCGGGCGGCGGCGGTCAGAGCCGGGATCAAAGAAAGCGGTAAAGCTGATGTGGGTCTGATTGTGGCGGATGAGATATGTGCGGCGGCGGCGGTATTTACCAAAAACAAGGTAGTAGGGCCGGCGGTAGAGATAAGCAGGAAACATCTGGGCAATGGGCGGGGGCAGGCAGTGTTTGTGAATGCGGGGAATGCGAATACCTGTACGGGCAAGCGGGGCGCAAAGGATGCGGAAACGATATGTAAGGTGGTAGCGGCCGAGACGGGGGTGGCGGCGGAAGATGTGGCGGTGTGTTCGACGGGGATCATCGGGCATTATCTGCCGATGGAAAAGGTGAAGGCGGGGATAAAGGCGGCGGCGAAGGGGCTAGCGAAGACGAGCAAGGCCGGGGGGGAATTGGCGCGGGCGATACTGACCACAGATACGAAAGTGAAAACGGCACATAGGCAGATTACGCTGAATCGGAAAGTTGTACAAATCGCGGGAATAGCCAAGGGCAGCGGGATGATCGCACCGAATATGGCGACTATGTTGGGGTTTATTACCACGGATGCGGCGATTAGTTCGGCGCTGCTGCGGAAGGTGCTCAAAGAGGCGGCGGAATTGACGTTCAATAAGGTGAGCGTGGATAATCACATGAGCACGAGCGATACGGTGATTGTGCTGGCGGGGGGTGGGGCGGGCAATAAGCAGATTACCAAAGCGAGCGGTGATTTTAAGAAGTTTGCCGAAGCACTAAAAGGGGTGTGTGATGATTTGGCGCGGCAGATAGCGGCGGACGGTGAGGGGGCCAGGTGTGCTATCAAGGTGAGCGTAAGCGGGGCGGCGACGGCAGAGCAGGCGCTAAAGGCGGTGCGGGCGATAGTGGATAGTCCGCTGGTGCGGACGGCGTTTAACGGGGCGGATCCCAACTGGGGGAGGATTATAAGTGCGGTGGGATACAGCGGGGCGAAATTCGACAACGAAGGTTTGACATGCAGGATCGCCGGGACGATGGTGTATCGAAGGGGGAGGCCATGTGCGTTTGATGCGAAACAACTGCACCGAAAGATGAAGGGTAAGAGCTGGGAGGTCGAAGTTGATTTGGCGGCAGGTAAGTTTAGTGACTTCTGCTATACCTGTGATCTTTCAAGGGAATATGTTCATATCAATGCGGATTACCACACGTAAAAAAATCAAAAATCAAAAATCAAAAAGAAAAAATACATATAAAAAATAAAATATTTTTCACGCAAAGGCGCTAAGAAAAGTTGACAGTTGACCGTAAAGAAGAAATCCTAAGCACTAACTTCTATCCTCCTTCGCTCGCAGCGCGAGCTCCCGTCCTCCGCAGTCGCCGATGCTCCAAAGCTATGGCGACGGAGCGTAGCCTGTTACGGAGGGTGAAAGCTACTGTGCAGAGTAGTAAGACCATCCTACGTTCTCTATACGTTTTATAATCTCCGCATGGTTCAGTATTACAGGAATGATATAAGGGGCGATAATGAAAAGATAATATCAAGAGGCGTGAGTAATACTACCGACGGTGAAAAAATAATTCTAAAAAAAATTATTATAAGACACGGGAATATTTATGCCGGTTTTTCAATATTGAAAACAAGGTTACGGGGGATTGGAGGCCGAATCGGGCTCGATTTTGAGTAAAAAGCGAATGTTTTGGGGTTTGTTTTAGGACCTTGGGGATCAGGAAAGCAAGAAATTGGAGGGGATATTGCGGCCTATGCACAGGATGGAAAGAGGATTTAGCTTAAAGGTCAGAAAGAGACTAATTTAGGGTGGCAGAGAGGTCGATGAAAACAATGAAAGACGCCAGCGTCAGTATTGTTATGCAGCCTCATAATTATCTAAAAAACGGAGGTTTTAGGGCACTTTCCAGATATGTGACGCTATTGTCAATGACAAATTACTTTTGCTGATGATGTGCGAAAGTTAAGTGGGAGTATGTTTATCAGTCATGTTAGACGAGAACGATTTTAATCTGGACGAACGAGTAGCAGAGAAATTGAATACTCTGCTGCAGGATGCGGAAATTCCAACGCTGCCGGTGGTAGCCCAAAAGTTGCTGGAGCTTTGTCAGGATGAGAACGCCAACTTCGCGCAATTTGCACGCGTGATCGAAGCGGATCCGGGTACGGCGTCGCGGCTGCTGCGGGTGGCGAATTCGGCCTATTACGGTCTGCGCAACAAAGTAACGAACCTGGAGCGGGCAATTACCTATCTGGGCCTGAAATATGTGCAGTCTATTTCACTGGGATTTCAAATAACGAGCGTTTTGAATAAATTTGAATCGATTGGATTTGATATGCAGCGGTTCTGGCAGGAAAGTATCTTGCGGGGAGTGATGGCCCGGCAAATTGCCAGGCGGTACTGTCCGGAAAGAAGCGAAGATGCGTTTCTGGTGGGATTGTTGCAGGACTGCGGGATACCGATTCTGGCGCAGGCGCTGGGTGAAGAATATGTGAAGCTGCGCAGTGATCCATATCTGTCCCAGGCGTCACTGTATCACCTGGAACGAAGTCTGTTTGAGATCGATCATGTGACGGCGGCCAAGGCGATAATGAGCCATTGGGCACTGCCGGATTTGCTGGCCCGTCCCATCTGCAATCACCACAGCAGTGTGGGATCCAAACCGAATAAAATCGAACGCATACAACTGTGTCAGATTTCCTATTTCGTGGGGACTCTGTCACTGAATGAACCGGAGACACTGGATTTTGACGACCTGACTCTGCCTGAGTATGCTCAGAATACCTTCGGACTGGATATCGAGGAGCTGACGAAGATGCTCAAGCAGGTGCGGGAAGAATTTGTAGGTATATCGCAACTGTTTGCAGACATACTGCCGGATGATGTCAATATTACCGTGATTTTGGAAAGAGCCAATCGGTTGTTGTGCAATCTGGCATGTGAGACTTACAGCAAGAACTTCAATTTTGAAACAGAACTGGAGAAATACAAGACCAAGTGTGATGATCTGACGCAAACGATGGAAGATTATCGCCGGCAGGCATGTACGGAGGCGCTTACGGGTCTGGATACGCGGCAGATGATGAAGGAATTTCTGGCAACGGCTTATGAAAACCTGCGTATGGGAAGGACATCATTGACGTTGTTGTTCGCCGATATCGACAATTTCAAAGAAATCAATGACCGTTACGGTCACCTGGGGGGTGATCGGCTGCTATTGGATTTTGCGCAGATGCTGCAAGGTATTTTTGGAGATTTGGGCTGCGTGGCTCGCTATGGGGGGGATGAATTTGTGGTGGCAATGCCGGGACTCGAACAGGAAGAGGCGATGCGCAAAGGTGAGGCGCTGCTGGAAAGGACCCGCCGGTTTTCAATACCAACGGATCCGACGGTCAAAAAAGGAGGATGTACGTTTTCCTGTAGTATCGGGATGGTTTATTATGAGCCCGGGGCTGCGCCTGCAGGTGCGTCGGAGATAATGGAGAAGGCCGACCAGCAGATGTATAAGGCCAAGAACTCCGGCAAGAACGATCTGTGTGTTGAAATTATCAGCGGGCCAACGGAACAGTGCACGGGTGAGCGGGATAATTAAGGCGAGGATACGAGAGCAAAGGCAACGAAATTAGTTCGTGTCAAAGGGGGGAGAATTTTGTGAGCGGATATTATAATCGGGGTTAACAAGCCTTTAGAGAGATAGGGGTAGGGTTGTAGAATTACCTTTCTTATGGTCCCTTTCCGGTATATTATAAGAGCGACAGTGATGAAATAATGTGCCGGAATGGAGGGCGTATTCGCCGATGAAGCAAGATGAGTTCGGGCTGTTCAACTATGCGGATGAACCGAGCCGGTTTTCCCGCCAGACGAATTTTTTCGGGCAAGGAGGGTCAGGCAAAGCTGGGTCTCCGGGGCGTACAGAGAAGAAGGCGGCTAAGCCGGAGCCCAAGGTCTATTCGGTTACACAACTTACCCGGATGGTCAAACTGGTGCTGAGTGAGGGGCTACCGGGTAAGATAGTGCTGGCGGGTGAGATATCGAACTATAAACGTCACAGCAGCGGTCATATCTATCTGACAATAAAAGACGAGAACGCTCAGATTGCGGCGGTGATGTGGAAGAATGGGGCGGGGAAATTAAAATTTCAACCGGCGGACGGGATGGCGGTAGTGGCGACGGGGCGGGTGGATGTATATGAGCCGCAGGGGAAGTATCAGTTTTATATCGAGAAGCTGGAGCCGGCGGGGGCGGGGGCGCTGGATCTGGCGTTTCGGCAATTGGCGGAGAAGCTGCGCGAAGAAGGATTGTTCGAGGCAGAACATAAAAAGGAGTTGCCGCGCTATCCAGCTACTATAGGAATTGTTACCAGTGGGACAGGGGCGGCGATCGAAGATATCAGCAAGACTTTGAAGAAGCGATTTCCTTCGGTGCGGAAACTGCTTTATCCGGTGAGGGTGCAGGGGGAAGGGGCGGCAGAGGAGATAGCGGGGGCGATACGGGATCTGAACCGGAGGCGGGAGCAGTTGGGTGGTATAGATGTGCTAATCGTAGGCCGGGGTGGGGGGAGTTTGGAGGATTTGTGGGCGTTCAATGAAGAGATTGTGGCGCGGGCGATCTTCGCGTCGCAGATACCGATTATCAGCGCGGTAGGGCATGAGATCGATGTTACCATAGCGGATATGGTGGCGGATGAGCGGGCGGCAACGCCGACGGCGGCGGCGGAAAGAGCGGTGCCGGAACGAAATGAAATATTGCAAAGTCTGCGACAAACACAACAGCTTCTTTACGCGGGGGTTCGACACAGTCTGGAAGGAGCGAAGAGTGACTGGGAGAATCTGGCGGAGCGGAGTATGTTTGTCAGGCCATTGGATCTGCTGCGGGTTCCGCGGCAGTTGCTGGATGAGAGAAGCGCGACTCTGGGAAGGTGTTTTAGTGAACTGGTTCATCAGACGGCGCGGAGGCTGGAGGGTTATACGCGGATTTTGCGGGGGATCGAGCCACATCAGGTGCTGGCAAAGGGGCAGAAGCAGTTAACGGAACTGGGGAATGGGTTGCGGATGGCCTGGAGGGATTATGGTCAGAGGCGAAAAGAAGGTCTGACGCTTATGCATTCGAGGCTGCAGGCGGGAAGGCCGCAGAATCGGATTGAGCTGCAAGGTAGTACGCTGAAGAATCTGGCGGGGCGGATGGCGGCGGCGCGGGGGCAATTTGTAAGACGTCAGCAAGAACGGCTAGCGGGATTAAATGCGCGGTTGGGGAATCTTGATCCGCGGGCGGTGCTTAGGCGGGGATACAGCATAACGCGTTTGAAATCAAACCGGCAAATTTTAAATGATAAAAGTAAGATAAAAGTCGGCGAATTGCTGCTTACAGAACTGGCGCAAGAAACGCAGATCGAAAGTGAAGTGACAGCGCTTTCGGAGAAACAGAAGAGACCTCCTGCTGACCAGGGGGCTATTGATGCAAAAAGCGAAATACGCAATATGTAATGGAAGAGCACGGCCAAGATGGCCGTGGCACAACTGTCGAACAAAATGAGAACCGCATGGGCTGAAGCCCATCCTACGTTTCGAATTAAAGAATTGAGAGGTATATGATGGCTAAAGCGGAGACGACAAAAAAAAGTTTTGAAGAAAACATAACCGAACTTGAAAAGATAGTTAATGCGGTGGAAGAAGGAAAGATTCCCCTGGAAGAGTGTATCAATAAATATGAACAGGGGATGAAGCTCATAAAAGACTGCCGAGAGATTCTGGACAGGGCAGAGAAGCGGATTGAGACTATCACCAAAGAAGGGACAAAGTGACGACAAAGAAAAAAATCCTAAGCACTAATATCTAAATCCTAAACAAATTCAAAATAAAAATGACTAAAATCCAAAACAAAAATGTAGGAACATATATAGCCACAAAAAGCACATGTATATTTAACAGAAGTTTGCAAAGAAAACAAAAAATAAGGCAAATAAAGGGGGATAATTGAATGAAGAGAAGAACCGGTCTGAGAGGTTGCGGTAAGGGCGTCAGTCTGATTCTAATAGTCGTTGTTGCTTTGTTAGTAGCAGCGATTGCAGGTGAGTGTGGGGCGGGGTCGCTGGAGAGCAGTTTTGCTGATCCGCCGGATGCGGCGCGGCCGTGGGTGTACTGGTTCTGGATGAGCGGTAACATTACTCGGGAAGGTATCAGGGCGGATCTGGAAGCGATGCGCGAAGTGGGGATTGGGGGGTGTATCATTATGCACATCAAAATCGGCGATATAGGAAGTTTCAAGCTGGGAAATATGCCGCCGGATGGGCCGGTGCGGTTCATGTCGAAAGAGTTCAGGGAGCTGTTTAAGTACGCAGTCGAGGAAGCCGACCGGCTGGGGCTGCAGTTGGATATGAACAATGCGGACGGTTTTACCGGGAGCGGGGGGCCGTGGGTGCCGGTGGAAAAATCGATGAAAAAACTGGTCTGGACTGAGGCGCAGGTCAAAGGAGGAGGGGAGGTAGCGCAACAATTAGAGCAGCCGGAAACGATAATGGATTTTTATCGAGATATTGCTGTGATTGCCTTTCCGCGACAGCGATCACTAACTGCGCAAATGAAGGCGGAGGGAGCCAGTTTTTCCTGCCAGGATGAGGGATTCAAGGCGGAACTGATGCTGGATGGTGATGTAAATACGAGCAGCAGGCTGTGGAATAAAAAGCTTAAGGGGTGGTGCCGATTGTTGATTTCTTTCAATAAGCCATACACGGCGGATACGCTGGTGCTGAAAAAAATCGGCAGGGCACGGGGAAGGCATGAGGCGACGCTGGAAGTATCGGATGACGGTAAGAAGTTTCGGAAGGTAGGTAGTGTTTGTTTAAAATGGTACCCGGCGGCGATGACCAATACAGTCCGGTTCGATGCGTGTTCGGCGCGTTACTACAGGATTACCTTTGCACCCGGCTGCCAATATTTTTCTTTGGGGGAATTGGAGCTGGGTTGTTCCAATATGGTCCACAACTGGGAGGCCAAGGCGGGCTTTACGCGCTACGGCGAATGGGGGGGCGGGTCGCAACTTTATACGGACAGAAAACTCAGCGCAGGGGGTGTTGACGCCAAGAGCAGTCCGATATCAAAAAGTAAGGTGGCGGCGATAGGGGTCAACGAAGTTATCGATCTAACGGGTAAAATGGATGCTAAAGGGAAACTTTCCTGGAAGGCACCGATGGGGGAATGGAGCGTGCTGCGAATCGGCTATACGAGTACTGGGATCAAGAACCATCCGGCCAGTCCGGGGGGGCATGGTCTGGAGTGTGATAAGCTGCGCAAGGAAGGGGTGGAATGTGCGTTTGACGGGATGCTCAAGAAAATGATCGGGGATTGCGGAGAGTTGGTGGGGCGATCATTTACGTATGCGCATATCGATAGTTGGGAGGTAGGGATTCAGAACTGGACGGAGGGGATGGCAGAGTCATTTAAAAAGGTTAACGGTTATGATCTGACGCGGTTTTATCCGCTGCTGGTGGCGGGATACGCGGTGGGGAGTAACGATGAGTCGGAGCGGTTTCTGTGGGATCTGCGGCGGACTATTCTGGATATGATGGCGGATAATTATCTGGGGGAGATGCAGAAGCTGTGTAATAAAAACGGACTGAAGTTTTCGAGCGAGGCAGGGGGGCGTCAGACATTTCTTTTTAGTCCTATATATCTTCTGAGAAGGTCGGATCTGCCGATGGGAGAGTTTTGGCCGCACGAAAAGACGCCGCGGGTTGATAATAAGGCGGCGGCGAGCATGGCACATATTTACGGGAAAAAGCTGGTGGGAGCGGAGTCGTTTACAGGGGCGGGAGATTATGCGGCGTGGCAGAGCCATCCGTATCGTCTGAAAGGGATCGGCGATGAGGCGTTTTGTCTGGGAGTAAATCAATATGTCATGCACTACTGTGTGCATCAGGCGTATGAGGGGATGCGGCCGGGATTTGCGATGGGGCCGTGGGGTATTCACTTCGATAGAATGAATACGTGGTGGAATCAAAGTAAGGGATGGCTAAAATATCTGGCCCGATGTCAGTATATGCTGCGGCAGGGAAATTTTGTGGCGGATGTGCTTTATTTTCCGGGTGAGGGGGCGCCGCATTATTTAGGCAAAAGGGACCGTCTGAGTGTGCCGCTGCCTAGTGGGTATGACTTCGACGGGTGCGATCGTGAGACGCTATTAAAACGTGTGAAGGTGCG